>Ga0182011_10000003_pt1 | contig 250727 bp, 181 predicted proteins | sample 711E1DmetaG_FD_120481 | JGI IMG/M metagenome (GOLD analysis project Ga0182011, IMG submission 120481) | Permafrost microbial communities from Stordalen Mire, Sweden - 711E1D metaG | ecosystem: Environmental > Terrestrial > Soil > Wetlands > Permafrost | place: Sweden: Stordalen | collected...
CACGAATAGCCCCTTGTTCCGCAGTAGCCTAAAGAGTTTATCGCGCCCCAAGGCCAAGTGTCTTTCCTCGAACTGCCGATGCAGGAGGTGATACAGTTTCCGTGTTCCGATACGCGGCATCTGGTTCCGCACCGCGTGAACGAGCACCAGGGCCTCTTCAAGATCGGCCTCGGACGCTCTCTGGTGCCAAGTGCGCTCGTACCAGCTCTGCCGGGTCCGCCCGAGGGTGCTGCACAGACACCCTACTTTTTCACGCGGCCGACGTTGCCGGACTCGTTGAAGCGCCTCGAACCAAAGTTGTTTTTAATGTCGATCCCCGTTTTCTCCTTTGCTACTTCCAGCAATGTCTCGTACACCCTCACTTTTGTCGTCGCCTTGCGAAGAGCCTTCTCCAGTTCCTTCACACGATGCTCCAGCTGGCTCTGTGCGTCTTCACTGATTTTCTTGGACATCACCGTTCTCGTCTGTGTCAGGGGATGCCACAACCTACCGTATTTCCGACACCAATCCATACCCGAGAGTTTCCACTGATCCCATACCGATACTTCGCACCATCCTTACTCAACATCCCGTTCTCTATCTCCATGACCACCTTCCGCTTGAATGCCTCGCTATAGCTCTCCTGCGGGGGGACCTTATACTTCGCTTTCCCCTTCTCGTTCATAGACTTCCGTCCTTCCCTGTAGGGGTCCTTCAGGACGAGACAGATCTAAGAGAGCCCCGGCATCACTTGTCGGGGTTCTCGTTACTACACCGTGGCCTTCGGGTAGCCTTTTCGATTCGTCTGCTCTTGTTCGTTCACCTCACCTGGCACCCTCATCCATTGTCCCAGGAGGGGCTGGGAGGGTTTGAGGACGCGCGCCTTCCGTAGCGGGCTCGCTTCCGATTTCCAACGATTGATAGATTTTTCTGCTGGTTCGCCTCGATGACTGAACGCGTGATGCCCATCCGTCCAACTTTATTTTCGGTTTCACATACTTCTTGTGAAGAGACGGTTGCTACACTCAATGCAGCAGACTACATTGTCCGCAGTGCAGATAGGTCGACAAGCGCATGAGTTGCTGTGGCCTCTGTGTCAGACCTGAGAGCGCAAGTTCTCGTTTATCTGATGTTTGCACTCCCACCTCTTTCACGCCGCCACGCGAATAGCTCTCCGCATACGCATTTCAACGAGCAGATGCCAGTACGTGTTCAAGGGAAACGCACGCGGGATCTTGTAAGACGAGCATCGATGGCGCCAATCTCACCTCGAATGGTGGTTTTCCGGGTGTACAGGAATGCAAGTGTGTAGCGGCGATCAATCTCAGTTTTGAATTGTGAATGGGAAGGGCGAGAGAGAATTTGAATCGGCGTTCCGACAAGTTAGCGAAGGAGAACTTATGAAAACATCGCTAGAGATGTTGCTTGTTTGCTGGAGTTCGTTTGCTCTGGCATTCGACAATCCCTTTACAGCGGGAGAGCTGCGCCTCCCTCAGTTCCTGGGACGAAAGCACGCTCTCGCATCTGTGCTCATGAGGGCGTGCGACGCATCCCCCGCTTCACTTTTGCGGACGGCAAATTTCCAACGATATGACCCTTGGAGAGAGCAGATAACAGGCCTCCCAGCCGACGATGTGGTTGGACCGATCTATGTAGTTGACTCGAACGTTGTCTGGGGCACAGTGTGGGCGGCGACCTACAATGCTGTGATCCGGACCACCAATGGTGGGACGACCTGGATCTGTGATACAATCAAGATTGCCCCTTTGAATCTTTACATCGGAAGCATCTTCGCACTTGATGCAAACAGGTGCTGGGTCACGATGAATGACACCGCTCTTGGGTCGAGCGGTTCAGTATTTCGGACAACTGACGCCGGTATGACGTGGAGTCAGGATTCCATTGCGTTCAAAACGGCGGGGGGTTACGCCGATTTCATCCATTTCTTTGACGCCAACCATGGTGTATGCGTCGGCGATCCCCAGAATGGCTATTTCGAGATATATACTTCCTCGAATGGTGGTGCGAGTTGGTCGCGAGTTCCTCAATCAAACATTCCGTCTAATTTAGCCCAGGAATTTGGACAAAACTTAAATTATTACTCCGCTGCCGCGAACTCTCTCTGGTTTCCTACCGTCAATTACACGGGAGGGACCGGAAGATATTACAGAACAACTGACAGGGGAGTGACGTGGTCTGTCCATGTCTATTCTGGACCCTCCTCCGGCTACGTTCTCAAGCTTGCTTTCCAGGATGACCATATCGGGCTAGGGTGCGGCGGTCATGGAGACCTGTCGCGTACAACAGACGGTGGATTGAATTGGACACAGGTCTCCCCTTCGTCATATTTCCAGATCTTCGACTACAACTTCGTGGACGTTCCCGGCGCACCAGGCATGTTCGTCGGATCTGCCGTCTGGGGATATCCGACGCTTCAAAATGGCCCGATACAGGGCACAACGTACACTACAGATGGAGGTGCCAGCTGGACGTGGGCCACTTCATTGCCATGTACTTTTTTCTATATGGAATTCGCAACCGCGTCCGCCGGGTGGCGCACTCAGCACAACGGATCAAATGTCTACAAGTGGACCATGGCTCAAGGGCGCGTAATCGGCACATCCGTTGATTCTCTGACTTTTATCAGTCTTGCTTCCGGACAGAAGAGCGATACGATAGCAATCGATGCCATCAATTTCGGATCTGATACACTCACGGTCTCAGGCATCGTTGCACCCGGAAGTCAGTTCACGGTTGTGAAAGAGCCAGTTATCCCGGCAATGATCCCTCCTCTCGGATCCGTGAAAGTAAAACTTTGGTTCTCCCCAAGCAAATATGGTGTCCTGCAAGATTCGCTTGTGTTCGTCAGCAATGCTTTGAATGCACCGCGAGCAACTGTCTATCTCCATGGTACGGGCACAGGGACTGCGGGGAGCGTTGAGCAGATGGGGGGGATTCCGAAGGCCTTTGCATTATTGCAGAACTACCCCAACCCCTTCAACCCAGCAACCACGATCCGTTACACCTTGCCACACAGGACACAAGTCCAATTGGCGGTCTACAACACACTCGGCCAGGAGGTTGCCTCCCTGGTCAATGGTGATATCGACTCAGGCTACCACGAAGTGAAATTCGATGGGTCGACATTGGCCAGCGGGGTGTATTTTTACAGACTGCAGACGGGAACCTTCGTGGACACGAAGAAGCTTTTGCTTTTGAGATAAGTATCTACCCAAAGTTGCTTTCAACGTCGGAGGATTATTTTGATCGGCCAAATAGTCTCGCACTATAAGATCCTCGAACATCTCGGCAGCGGGGGGATGGGTGTCGTGTACAAGGCAGAAGATACACTGCTCAAGCGCACCGTCGCACTCAAGTTCCTCCCTCCTGCACTCACTTCCGACCCCGAAGCCAAAGAGCGGTTCATACAGGAAGCCCGCGCCGCTTCTGCACTCGACCATCCCAATATCTGCGCTATCCATGAAATCAGCCAGACTGACGACGGACAGCTCTTTATTGTCATGGCCTGCTACGCGGGGGAGACGCTGAAGAAGAAGGTCGAAGAGGGCCATCTGGATATCGATCTGGCATTGGACGTCGCCATTCAGGCTGCCTCCGGCCTCTCCCGTGCCCATGAGGCGGGGATCGTCCACCGGGACATCAAGCCCGCCAATATCATGCTCACCACGCACAACGAGGTTAAAATCCTCGATTTCGGTCTGGCAAAGCTGGGCGGGGGGTCTGTCTTAACCAGGACAGGGACGACACTGGGGACCGCGGCATACATGTCGCCCGAGCAGGCACGGGGGGAACAAGTGGACCGGAGGTCGGATATCTGGTCACTGGGGGCGGTGCTGTATGAACTGCTTACAGGTCAGAGGGCGTTCCTGAGCGACTATGAACAGGCGCTGGTGTATTCGATACTAAACGACGAGCCGAAGCAGATCCGGGAACTCCGGCCGGATGTGCCGGATGTGGTAGAGCAGATCATCGGGAAAGCACTGGCAAAGAGCCCCGAGGAGCGGTATCAGACAGCGGAGGAACTGCTTGCAGATCTGAAGATTGCCCGAGGTGTGGAGGCACCGGGAGGTACGATTGCAGCAGCCGAGGTTACGATCAAGAAGCAGAAGAAGGCCCTAAGACGAAGCCTCACGGCGGCAGGCCTTGCTGTAATTTTTGTTGCCATGGGATTGTTCGTCGGTCTCCCGCTCTTACAGGATCAGGCCCTGGCGTCGCACCCCAGAGGGATAGCGTTCATCAGCCTGGAAAACAACACAGGCGACGGCTCCCTCGAGTATCTGCGAAACGTACTTCCCGGTGTTCTTAGCACAACGCTCGGGGACTCGAAGTATATACGCGTGACAAGGTCGGACTGGATGCGGGAAATGATGAAGCAGATTGAAAAAGACACGGTGGAGTTCATTGACAGGGAGACGGGCCTCATTCTGTGCAAAAGAGCTGGAATTGACGTGATGGGTGTCGGCAGATACACAAAGGCAGGACCGATGTTCCTGGCGGAACTTGAACTGATTGACGTGAACACCGGTGAGCGGCTGGGGAGCCCGATCAGGGCCAGGGGGCGGGAACTCGAAAGTTTACTGAAAGAAGACGGGATCGTGGATGACCTGGCACGGCAGGTTTCGAAAGGGATGGGTGTGTCGCAGATCAGCACCTCGGCCTCGGTCAAGCCTATTGCGGAGGTGAGCAGCAGTTCCATTGAAGCACAGCGCTTGTACGAGCGGGGCAAACTGGAATATAGGAAGTTCAACTTCAAAGACGGCCGTCACTACCTCGAACTTGCGGTCAAGGAGGATTCGACATTTGCCATTGCCTGGAAGCGACTGGGCGATGCATGTTTTGATATGGGGGACCAACCAGCCGGTGCGATTGCATGGGACCGTGCAAAGCAGAACATATCCAGGGCGACCGAAAAGGAGAAATTCCTTATCGCAGAGGGACTGATATGGAGGGGCGATTCAAGCCTCGCAGTCTCCCTGCTGAAAAGATGGGGACGATATGGCCCGGCAAATGATGCGGTGGCCCTCATGAAGGCCGCGGTGGATATCTTCCCGAATGATCCTGACATTCGATTCAGATACGCATTCCTTCTCGAAACCAACGGATTTCAATTCGAGGCGATCGTCGAGCACGAAAAGACTCTTATTCTCAATCCAGCGATGCCGGAAGTCTACAATGAGCTGGGATACCTGTATGCATTCCACGGTAAGCTTGACAAGGGAATCGAAATGCTCGATCGGAGTGCTGGGCTGCTGCCGGGGGACGCGAACCCGCTCGAATCGATGGCAGAGATTCTTATGATGTATGGAAGGTACGAAGAGGCGGTCGCCAAATGCGAACAGGTTCTCCGCATGAAACCCGACTGGGGCGTTCCACTGGCAAAGCTGCACTTTATTACTGAACACTACGATGAAGCGATCAAATGGGCCGAGCGTGATTCCCGGCTTTCCCTCACGTCGAGCAACCGGGTGCGTAGTACCTGGTGGAGGGCATTCTACCTGGTGTGGGCCGGGCGGTTGAATGAGGCGGATGCAACACTTGCGAAATGTGAGCGTGCTGCCGTGCCAAAGTATGACCGGCAAATTATCGCGCTGGCACTCTGGCTAAGGGGGTGGATTGCGTTTGAACGAAGCGACTGGAAGAATGCTCGCCGGTATCTCTCCGGTTATGCGACCCTCGCCCGAACCCCGGAGTCCATCGGTCTTTGGTTTTCCGAATTCTCTCTTGGACTTCTTGATGTGCAAACGTGTAAGCTGGACTCCGTCGCTACGCGTCTGCAGCGTATGCGGGAAACTCTCGATGCCTTTTCTCGTCAGCATGCTGAGGACTCGCTTCAACATGACAGAGAGTGGCACTTCTACGGAAATGCGCTCAAGGCTGCACGTCTTCTTGCCAGTCACCGACCCGCGGAAATCCGCCCGGATTGGAGACCGATCCTGCGGGATTTCCAACACTTTGATTCACTAACCACGGCGAGCTGGCCAATCCGAACCCCATGGGGAAATGGGTACATCCCGAATTATTCATGGATTCCAATACCGTTTGACATACTGCCCCGTGCGTACGTCGAGCGTGGCATGATTGACAGCGCGATCGCCTCATACGAGCGTGCAATTAAGAAGCCGGTCCACTGGCTCGGGCCAATCATACCCCGTTACTATTACCGGCTCGCACGACTCTATGAACAAAAAGGGATGAAAGACAGAGCGATCGAAAACTATACGACATTCCTGAGGGTATGGGGGAAGGCGGATCCCGTCTACAAGGAGCCGGCGGATGCTAGGGCGAGGCTGGCGAAGCTTAAGCGCGGATAGGAATCAGCAGCAGAAGTGATGATACAGCACCCGTGCAACCCGCAATTTCAGCCCCTCCTTGCGAAGGCAGAGCGAATTCCGTCTTCGCATTGATGGCCCAGCTACATGTCGTGCTCACTAGACCCCCTCTGCTTCAATACATTCACAGCGGGAAAGGCTTTTCACGAACTCACCATGTCCGTCGATCAGCGAGTTCACTTCTTTCAGAACGGTCATGAGTTGATCTCCTCCCAGCGGGCCCAATCGGATCGAGCGTCGAGGCGTTGAACTCACCGAGGACACGGTCTCTCGCTTCGAGACTGAGGGATAGCGTCCGACGTCGTTTCATTCTCTGCAGCATCAATTTCGCTTTGACAGTCAAGATGTTTCTCCTCTATTCATTGCCTCGTGCTTACTGGGCACTTCTTCCGATCGCCGGCCCCTGGACCTGAGGGGGAGGATACGTTCCAGGGGTTCTGGATATTTGCGGGACTGCGGTGGATCGCAGCCGCAGCCCTTCAGCTCGATAAGCGATACAGGAGAATCAAAGGATGCAAATCGATGTCGGTCTTGAGAAGTGCCGTTGAGGCTGCTGAGGCATCAAAGAAAGGAGGAGCGCAGCAGGTAAACGCAGCCTAACTCACATTCCCCAGAGAAGCATCGCCCTCAAATTGCGAACTGAAACAGGGACAATCTCCATCCGTCGTGGTCTGGCCCCGTACGGGACCTTAGCGGCCCGACGTATCCCGGAACAGATCATAGCTCTTCGGAGAAGGTACTCCCCGGGTTCAAAAGAGCGGATAAAGAGGCATTCAGGATCGGATTCCGGAATCTCTCTTCACAGTCGGGGCAGAGCCTCTTGTCCGGCTCGCGGACAAGAAATGACCGGTCAATCCGGTTCTTGCATCCGATGCATATCCCAAACGTGCCGTTGTCAAGGCGGGTTAGAGCCCCTCGCAGCTCGTCAAGCTTCGGATCACTTCTGAAGGACAGGAGTGCATCGATTTCACTATTCGTGATCACGTCGATCACACCGGAGCCCTCGGGGAAATCAAGATCGCAGCTTGCCCTCAAATGGTCAACCAGGAGAGTTAGGATTGAACGCCGCATCACAACCTTGTATGTTTTCATGGTTGGATAACCCTCCATCTCATGGTCTGTCGTTTCGGAGACACAATTGAACACCCCCCAGAGTGTCTCGCGTGAGAGGTCGGCGCCCTGTCCAGACTGATACAACTCAAGGAACGTCTTGCAGATGCCCGGTTTCTTCGCGTTGCCTTTGAGCCGTTGGATCCCACGCCTCGAAAGCAGAGGGGCCCTTTAACCTTAACTGTACTTCAAAGGATACAAAATAGACCTAGCGATTTACATCAACCCAAAGATTGAAAGAGGAATTAGCCCTTCTTGAGGGGGGAGTATTATTAATAGAGGATGTAATACGGCTGATCGGGGGGCCTACATCGGTTCGCAGCGGTAAGGGGTGTTGAGGAGACTTCCGTGGTAGGCGGAAAGAAGATGCTATGCAAAGAACGTGGCTGGAAGATATATGAACAACAGCTTGAAAGAAATACAATAAATCGATACATCGCACTGAAACATTTCGTTGGCATTTGACGGGGACAGTCCAATGCCGCGTTTGGGATGGGGAGAAGTCAAAGGCAGTACTCACAGCTTAATCGGATCATGAAGCCTCAATCGTGACCGAGGATTCTCTCGATTTGTTCCAGTTCTTCCCCCTCAAAATCTGCCCTGCTCAGCGCCGCGGCACAATTATGGATCTGTTCGACCTTGCTCGCTCCTATGAGAACCGATGTGACCTCCGGCCTTCGCAACAACCAGACAAGTGCCATCTGGGCCAGCGTTTGATTTCGACGTTCGGCAATGGCATTCAGTGCGGTGACCTTGGTCAATTTCTCTCTCGTGATTTCTGCCGTCTTAAGAGCGCTGTAGGCCTTGGCTGCGCGTGAGTCGCCGGGGATCCCTTTGAGGTACCTGTCCGTCAGCAAACCCTGCGCAAGGGGTGAGAAGGCGATGCAACCGGTCCCGGTCGTCCTCAATACATCCAGCAGACCCCGTTCAACCCATCGCTCGAACATCGAGTACTTCGCCTGATGGATCAGGCAGGGCGTGCCGAGTTCACGGAGAATGGAAACGGCGCGATCTGTTTTCTCGGCGTCGTAGTTCGAAATGCCTGCATACAGTGCCTTTCCCTGGCGCACAACATGGTCAAGCACCATCATCGTTTCTTCCAGCGGAGTATCCGGGTCGGGGCGATGCGAGTAAAAGATGTCAACGTATTCGAGTCCCATGCGCTTCAGGCTCTGGTCAAGACTTGCAACGAGGTACTTGCGGGATCCTCCGTCCCCGTACGGCCCGGGCCACATGTCATATCCTGCCTTTGTGCTGATAATCAGTTCATCCCGGTACGGGCGCAAATCCGTTGCGAGGATGGCACCAAATGTCTGTTCCGCGGACCCGTAAGGAGGCCCGTAATTGTTGGCAAGATCGAAATGCGTGATACCAAGATCAAACGCCGCGAACAGCAGGCGCCGGGCATTCTCAAGTGTATCGACACCACCGAAGTTATGCCAGAGCCCCAGGGAGATGAGAGGAAGCTGGATGCCGCTTTGGCCACAGCGACGATATTTCGTTAATTCATATCGGTTGGGTGAGGGGACGTAGGAGTTCATCGGGGCTCTTTCTCTGGATGATTTGAAGTGCAAAGAGGAATTAAAGGGTTTTGAAATCCACTACGGCATCTGTGTCAGCACTGCGATAAGCCCCAAAGGTGATTTTGAGCGTGTCGCGGACATCTTCGAGTCCTGAAACCGGAGGGATGTCTTTGAGGATAAAGTCAGAGAATGCCTTAGACTGGCTTACAAACGAACCAGCATATTCAACATCTGCATCAATTCTTTCATCATTAAGATACAGGGCATCTGTAATTACTACACTTCCCTCTGTCCCAAATATCCTGATCCCGTTAATCATTCCTGCATGGTTGGATGTCCATGATTGCATTATTACGGCCATTGAACCATCCGGATATATAAGGCTTACCTGGGCTGTATCCTCACACTCCATGTTTTTCAATACCATCTTCGATTTAAATCCCTGCAACTTTGCAGGCCTGCCTACCAAATAGAGCGCCTGGTAAATCAAGTGGTGGCCGCTGTCGATCAATGCTCCTCCCGTGCCGATATCCTTCTTTGCCCTCCAGCCTTTCGCATGGGCATCGGAAATTGTATGAGTAGTTATGAAAGATGAATGAACAATTTGCCCCAATTTGCCGGCTTCAATAAATTCCTTTGCTTTTTGAACAGCTCTTCTGTAAACAAACTTGTGTGCGGGGAATATCTTAATTCCTTTTTCGGCGCTAAGTCGCTTAATCTCATCAATTTGCTCAACATCGGTGACTACAGGTTTTTCAACCATGACGTGCTTTCCCATTGCTATGGCTGCTCTCATTTGTTCATAGTGATAAGGATTGATACTGCCTATAATCAATGCGTCAATTTCAGGATCGCTAGCCATGGATTCAAAGCTGTCATGAGCTTTGATGCCAAGGTCGGCGCATTTCATTTTCAGAAGTTCCATTTCAACAGCTCTTTGGTGTTCATTCCCGAAAAGAACATTGCACATACCCGTAATCGCGGCATCAGGGTTAGTTTTAAACCCTTTGAAGTGCCAATCAGCGATAAAGCCGATACCCACCATCCCAATTCTTAGTTTTCCCATCGTATTGACCGGGCCCTTTCGTAGTGCCATTATGAAGTGAGACGGCGAACGGAGGAATGAATTGTATGATTCCGATACTCACTTCGAAATAAAACAGTATATTGAATTTAGGTAAACTAATCACTAGTCCTGGCTTTTTAAAGAGAGAATCAGCATTTTGCAACATACGAAATTCAACACATAACATCTAAACACGGACCTATGATACAAGCAATGCAGCCTCTGAAACTCAGTGAAAAAATTGGCTATGGTTTTGGCGATGCCGCCTCGTCGATGTTCTGGAAGCTGTTCGGAATGTACATCATGTTCTTTTATACCGATATCTTCGGTATTCCGGCCGCGGTAGTCGGAACCATGTTCCTGGTAACCCGGATTGGTGATGCTGCCTTCGATCCGCTTGTCGGCATCCTCGCCGACCGCACCAATACACGCTGGGGAAAATTCAGACCCTACCTGCTCTGGATGGCATTACCAGTTGGAATCATCGTCGTGCTGACATTTACTACCCCCGACATAAGCACAAGCGGGAAGATAATATACGCGTATGTCACATTTTCCCTGATGATGATCATCTATTCCATGATCAATGTTCCCTATGCCTCACTCATGGGCGTGATGACCGATGATGGGAAGCAGAGAACAACCCTCGCAACATATCGTTTCATCTTTGCTTTTGCTGGAAGTTTCCTGGTTCTGGGTCTCTTCCAGCCTCTCTTCGACGGATTTGGGACCCGGACTTTTAATGAATTCTCTTCCGCGAAAACGATTGACATCGCGGACACAACAGGAAGAACAACGGGCACAATTGTCGTCTGGAATGGCACAATCCATGGTTCGAAACTCGACAATCCCATTGATTCGCTCCTCTTTATTACTGCAAAAGTGAATGCCGACACAAAAGAGGCTTTCAGCCTTGGCGTTTTCAATACAAGAACCGCGCGATTTTACGGGTTCAACTTTGCAGAAGGAAAAGATACGTTAGGGCTATTGCGTACGGGCGCCACCTGTGATGTGAAGATAAAACTGGATCAGATTACCACCAAGGATGACCTGCAAAATCTTGCTGATCTCACATTTGCGTGCAAGGGACTCGATGAACATTCCATCGCGATCCGAGACATTGCATTAAAGGAGATCAATTATCGTAGCGGGACCCAGAAGGCGGTGATCGTAATCGCAATTCTGGCCATCATCTTCTTCTTGTTCACATTCTCCCTGACCCGTGAAAAAGTAAAACCGATTGAAGTGAAGACTCCCCTGAAAGACGATCTGAAAGACCTGAGCAAGAACGGGCCGTGGTTCATTCTCCTTGGGGCCGGTATCTCAACAATCTTCTTCAACACCATTCGCGATGGGGCCGCAGTATACTATTTCATGTATTATTTCAAAGGGATGAACAACATCGAATTCAGTTCGTCCATGATACTTGCCATCAGTACCATATACCTGTTATTGGGACAGGCAGCCAACATTATCGGCGTCGTTCTGGCGAAACCCGTTGCCGATAGAATTGGCAAAAAAAGCACCTTCCTGGTCGCCATGCTCAATGCTGCGGTGCTGAGTTTTGTTTTCTTCCTGCTGGACAGGACCAATATTACACTGATTCTCACGTTCCAGTTTTTGATCAGCATCAATGCCGGGATCATATTCCCGCTCGTCTGGTCGATGTATGCCGATACAGCTGACTATTCCGAATGGAAAAATGGTCGCCGTGCCACAGGCTTGGTATTTTCTGCCGCGTCCATGTCGCAAAAATTCGGAGCGTCAATAGGTATTGCGATGGTGGGGTGGATCTTAGCTTTTTATGGCTACCAGGCCAACATAGAACAAACTGAGGCGACACAGAATGGGATCCGGATGATGCTGAGCATTTATCCCGCCCTGGGGGCCTTACTTGCTGCAGGATTTATCTATATCTACCCCCTGAAAGAATCGGTTCTCGAGAGTATCAGTCATGAGCTGGCTGTTTTCCGATCAACTGGTAAGAAGACAGGATGACTGCGATGTAACACACTGCAACAGCAGAAGGATAATATTCTAAAGGTACTATTTCCAATGCTTCTCTATTCTGTGACCATTTGATAGTTTCATCGGTTCCACGTGATTCTACCTTTTCAACTAAACCGTGCCCGCCATTTTCGAAAGAGCCGAGAGAACTACCGGGCTCATCGACATGGAACTGCTACTTCCTGGCGAGAAAATAGCAAAGGGGCGTATATCGGGAGGCAAAAGGGGCCGGAAAAGGGGTTCTGAAACCAAGGGGCAAAAGCGAAAACTCCAAACGGTTCAAATAATGCGTTCGTTGTTCAATGTTTGTTTCGAGCATATTCTAAAACAAACCCGTAGCTATAGGGTTTGTTTCCCGGATTCGTGTACTTTTCCATGGTTGGCGCGCCCCACGAATCATCACCTCCAACGCCGTGGATATTCAGATCAATGTTGAGGTTAATGAAATCTCTCGTTGCCAAATCAAACGGATGGTTGGCCTTTTCAACATCATCTTCGGTGTATGGCCATGCACGGAAACATAAGGGTTGCAGTCCGGAGACTTTGATGAAATTGCCATCGTGGTCGACAATGGAAAACCATCGTACATCGCAACGGTTGGCATTGTCTTGCGGAACAGCATAGTTGGTGACAAAGGTCTCTAACTTTGACTCGTATAGGCCTATGAGCGCCGCTGTTTTCCTGTCGGGATAATTCTCAAATGGTCCACGTCCATACCATTTTATATAATTGAATTTATCCTGAACGCGCATTCGCATACCAAATTTAGGTATTTTCGGAATAGTATCGCTTTGGGGCTGGTAATCGGCTTCCACCTGTATTTGTCCACGACCATTTAATGAATATTTCAGCGTGTAACCTGCTCCAATATCAGGCAGGCTCATGCGGAAATATATGGTCACTAACCCGTCCTGTTTTTTAACGTCAACACCTTCTACAACGCGGTGTGATGCAGCAATTTTCCATCTGCCCAGCGTAGTATCGTAATTGCTTTGTTTTTGGTTATTGTTGGCTGGTTTCCAGAAATAAGGTTCCAAGACCCCGTGCATGAGTTCCGAGTTGTCTTGCACCCAGCTCATCAATGTCCCTGTAGCTTTATTGAATGCAACTCTGAACGAATCGGTTTGCACCGAAATTTCCGCGGGGGTTTCCTTTACGCTTAGATCTTTTCCACCAGCTTTAATGTTTTTAAGTAGAACCGGTTTCAGCATAAATTGTTCGCGTGCCACGCAGTACCCACCTTCGGCCCATGAAGTTGCCTTCTTACGATGGGCATAGAGGTTCAGGCAAACCTCGGTTGAAATGGTATCGAATGTCAGGGGAAACGGAATTTGAATATCGCAGGACTTCCCCGGAGGTAAGGAATTGTCGGCCAGTTTTCCGGTCTGGATTACCTTTCCGTTTGAGGTAAATTCGTACAACAAATCGAACTCATTGAGTGAAAGAAAGTCGTAGTGGTTGGTCACCTTTATTGTAAGGGGCTTTGTGCTTTCGAGCTGGAAAACAACGTTTTGGTAAACTTTCTGCACTTCATAATAGTGCGGGTGAGGATTTCGGTCTGAAGCTACTAAACCTTTGATACAAAAAACTCCATCATTGGGATAATCTCCAAAATCGCCTCCATAAGCCCAGAATTCGTTATCCTTTAGTTTCAGATCTGCCGGATGTCCAGCATCATACCTCAGGGGTGAGCCATCCGTTTTCTTTGCCAATCCCTGATCAACCCATTCCCAAATAGCGCCACCTACCAAGCTCGAATCTGCATAGAAGACATCCCAGTATTCCTGCAGATTGCCACCGGAATTACCCATCACGTGTGCGTATTCCCGCAAGAAAACAGGTTTATCCGTTATCCGCTGGCCAAGTTCTCTTAGTTGGTCAGGATGCAAATAACCTTCATCGTAAATAGCGGAAACATCTCTCTGGGTATCGGAATAGATCAAACGTGTGGAATCGAGCTTTTTTACCGCGTCGGCCATTGCTATCAAATTACGTCCTGTTCCCCCTTCGTTCCCTAACGACCAAAATATAACACACGCATGGTTCTTATCGCGTTGCACCAACGAAACAGCGCGGTCCACATGAGCTTTTTTCCAAACGGGATTATCGCCCAATTCCTTGTTTCCAATCCCAAATCCGTGCGATTCCTGATTGGCTTCATCCATCACATAGAAGCCATATTGGTCGCACAATTCATAAAACAAAGGATCGTTGGGGTAATGGCACGTGCGTATCATATTGATGTTCGCTTGTTTCATCAATTCCATATCACGCACCATGGTTTGCCTGTCCACTTGTTTGCCCGTCCGCGGATGTTGCTCGTGACGGTTTACGCCTTTGAGCTTCACCGCTTGTCCGTTTACTGTGAACAGGTCGCCATGCACTTCAATTTTACGCACCCCAAACCGCCAGTGAATGGTCTCAATAATCTCGTCTTTTTCGTTCTTCAGATTCAAGCGAAGTTCGTAGAGGTTTGGAGTTTCGGCAGACCAAAGAAGCGGCTGGACCAGACGAGTTTCCAGTTGCATTTGATCGATCGAAGAGGCTTCCAGCAAATTGATTCTTTTCGACAGATCATGAGATACAATGACACCCGACGAAGTGTTGCCTGTAATCTTGGCTTCTAAAGTCAGGTTCTTCATCCTTGCATGAGAACGGTTCTCAATGTTGGCCTCTATTTTCACAAGCGCATTCGCGTGGTTATTGCCGGGATCAGCAGTTACCGTGAAGTCCTGAATGAATGATTTGGGCCGGAGAAACAGGTCAACATCCCTAAAAATTCCGCTCAAGCGCCACATGTCTTGGTCTTCGAGGTAGCTCCCGTCGCACAGGTGGTACACTTCAACCGCAAGTTTGTTTTCGCCTTTATGAACAAAGGACGTAATATCGAACTCGGCCGGCGACATCGAGTTTTCGCTGTATCCGACTTTTTGCCCGTTTACCCAAACATACATAGCAGATTGTACCCCACCAAAATTCAGAAATACGAGTTTGTCGTTCCAATTTTCCTGCACCTGAAAGGTGGTGCAGTAACTGCCTACCGGATTGCGGTGAGAGTAGCTGTAAAAATTCCTGGGAGGTTCGCTGGTTACCCTGGGTGGGTCTTTCTGAAAAGGATAATCGATGTTACTGTAGAGGGGTATACCAAAACCTTGCATTTCCCAATTTCCCGGTACGAGAATATTCGTCCACTCCAAAACAGAGTAGTCTGTTTTATAAAAATCAACCGGACGCAAAGTCGGGTCAGCTGACCAGGTAAATTTCCACAATCCGTTCAACGAGACAATTTGAGAGATGTTCATTTTGTCGCATGGGAGATACAACGTGGCATGTGTTTTTTCTTTGTTTATGCCCACCACATCGGGGTTTTCCCAATCATTGACCTTATCTATTTCCTGGGCATAATTATAGTCTACTGGACGCAAGAAGAAACACACTGTCAGCAGGAAGAGTAAATTCGATTTCATATTTGTTTCGGAAGAATCACGGGTGTTTTATAGTCCAGTTATGATATATGTCTCTCCTGGAGTTGTGGATACATCATACACAAAGCTATCTCCCATTTGCACGGTATTAAGTTTTGCTTTTCCCGAAATCAGCGGTTTTCTAATTTCCGGCAGTTGATAAAAAGGATTCGTATTTTCGCCTTTTGCAATATCAAGTGCAGTTTTGCCTTCAGCTTTCAAAGCTGTAAAAGACCGTATCCGGCACTTACCGCCAAGTTCTGATTTGATAACCAGTTTTGATACTTTACCATCTTTCCATTCCAATTCTTCTATTTCGAAACCTCCGCGTGCGCGAAGACCTTTAACACTCCCATTTTTCCATACATCCGGCAATGCCGGGAGCACCTGGATGGCACCATCATGGCTTTGCATGAGCATTTCGGCCAGACCTGCGGTAAAACCAAAATTTCCATCAATTTGAAAAGGCGGACATGCATCAAACATGTTTGGGTAAGTGCCGCCTTTGCCTTCAAAATCTATATGGTTGTAATCACACTTGTCTACCAGGCGTATTTGGTCGGTCATTAACTTATAGGCGTGGTTGCCATCGAGAAAACGTGCCCACAGGTTGATTTTCCAGTTCATGGACCATCCTGTTGAAGGATCGCCACGGTAGATGAGCGAAGTGCGTGCAGCCTCAAATAACTCCGGCGTGTGCAATGGCGAAATCTGGTTAGACGGATAAGCCCCGTACAAATGCGAAACATGCCTGTGATGATCTTTCGGATTGTCCCAATCTTCGAGCCATTCCTGCAATTGACCGTACTGTCCTATTTGCATTGGAGGCAGTCGTTGCAGAGTTCTTCTCATTGTCGTAACCAAATCACTGTCTGTCCCCAGAATTTCAGCTGCTTTTATGGTTTTGGTGAAGAGATCAAACAGCAATTGGTTATCCATCGTTGTCCCGGCCGATATCGACGACTCCGGATGTGACATGGGAGAATTTTCAGGAGAAATGGAGGGGGAAACCACTAACCACCCGTGTTGAGGTTCTTCCACCAAGAAACTATTGTAGAACTCAACTGCTCCTTTCATCACAGGATACACCGATTTGAGATATTCCTTATTGCCGTTGTATTCGTATTTTTCCCACAGATGTTGGCTAAGCCATGCACCACCCATTGGCCACATGCCCCAATATGATCCGTCAATGGGACCATTCATGCGCCAGATGTCTGTATTGTGGTGTAGTACCCAACCCTGTGCACCGTACATGTCTTTTGCAGTTTGTTTGCCGGTTTCGGCAAGTTCGAGGATCATCTGAATGAGCGGTTCATTCATTTCACTGAGGTTAGTGACTTCCGAAGGCCAGTAGTTCATTTCGGTGTTGATATTCACCGTGTATTTGCTATCCCAGGGAGGGTAAAGCTGGTCGTTCCAAATGCCCTGCAGCGTAGCTGGTTGCCCACCCGGCTGTGAAGACGATATTTGCAGATATCGGCCAAATTGAAAATACAATGCGGCAAGTTGAGGATCATTGCCCCTGGCAAATTGCTCTATGCGAATATTGGTAGGGTTTCTAACACAATCCGACGTCCCAAGATCAATGCTCACACGGTTGAAATATTTCTGATAAGCAGAAATATGGTCCCTTAAGACCTGTACATAGTCTTTTTTCAGGGCAGACTCAAGATACATTCTTGCCCGCTCACCTGCATCTGCGCTGATGTCTGAGTAGTTTTTGAAACTTGAAGCTATTGAAATATACACAGTCGCAGTATTCGCATTTGTTATGTTCAGCGCGCTGTCGGTTGCTGAAATTGTTCCCCCTTCGGAAACAATTTGAACCCGGGCTTGAAATCTGACCTTTCCTTTCACGGAGTCGCAATCGCCGGTGATACCGGATAAAATGAGTCTGTCATTTCCTTCGGTTGAAATGACTTTTTGCGATGGCCTGTCCATCGAAGCGGCAAAATTGAGTTTACCGGTCCTGCCGGCGGTAATTCGGATGATAATGATCTGGTCTGGAACTGAGGCAAACACTTCGCGTTTATACGTTACATTGTCAACATCGTAGTGTGTTGTTGCGATTGCTTTTTCAATATTCAGTTCCCTGTAGTATTTTGTATAATTCTTATCCCCCGGAAACGAAAGATAAAGGTCCCCGACAGTTTGATATGGCATCCCATTTGAAATCTTACTGATAAATTTCTGATTCACCAAATCCTGGGCTTCTCTGTATCTACCTTCAAAAATCAGTTGCCGGACATGAGGCAGAGCTTCTTTTGCCTCAGGATTATCATTTCGGTTAGGTTGACCTCCCCATACAGTATTCTCATTGAGCTGAATTACTTCGCGAAAAGGGTTTCCAAATACCATAGCACCCACACGGCCATTCCCCACAGGTAACGCCTCAACCCATTGTTCAGCAGGTCTGTTGTACCAAAGTTTTAACAAAGTATCGTTCTGGGCTGTTACGTCCCCCGGTGACAGCAGATTGAATGCAAGAAACAGCAGTATTGTTCTCATAAAATTAGTATTTCGTTTATGACATCAAGAAGCGCATTTCCTGCCCTAGTCACAATTTCACCCTACGAGATATGCACAATTCTCTTGGCGTTGGTCTACCCCATACTTCAGTGTCCTTGTACACCAGGAAAACTCGCTTGAGAATCCGCCTTGCTCAGTTTAGGCCACGAATATCCATACATCGCGATGAGCGCAAAGCAACCCAGGGGCACGAGGAAGCTAAAAGACATATTATAAACATCTCCGAGGTAACCCATAAGCTTCGGCATGATCGCTCCACCGATGATCGCCATGACGATGAAACCTGAGGCTCTCTTCGCCTGTACACCAAGACCGTGGATACCAAGCGCAAAGATCGTCGGAAACATGATCGACATAAAGAAGAAGCTCAGAAACATGGCTGCGACCGAAACCCAACCGAGCCTTAGAATGACAATGAAGCAGAGAAGAACATTGGCGATGGCGTAACTGCCCAGTACCCTATGCGCTTTCAATTTTCTCAGAATCGCCGCACCCGTAGCACGGCCGATCAGGAAAAGTGGAAATCCAATTGTGCCGAGCAAAAAAGTAGCCCCTTGCTCATTCACGTAGTAAGCGCCTTCGCGCGGCAAGGCGCGATCTTTAAAGAACCAACTGCTTGATAGACCGAGTGAAATGGATGGCATTTCTTCAACTATATAGTTAATGAAGAAACTAAAAATTCCCGCTTGCGCAGCGACATAGAGGAATTGAGCTCCGACTGCACCAACAAAATGCGGATGTGACCAGATGGAACGCTTGACGTTGGTTGCAGTCGAGTCACTCAAGTGATACTCATCCTCTGTATTAAGGTCGGGGACGTTAGCGAAGTAGAAGACAATAGACATCAGAAGGACGATAACTGCTACTGCAAGGTACGGAATGTAGAGTTGACCCTGGGCGACCTCCGAGCCGCCTGCAGAATAAAAGAACACTCCCCCAATGATCGGTCCGAAAATCCAACCAACACCGTTGAACGATTGCGCAAAATTGATACGCGCTGCGGCAAACCTCTTGGGGCCGAGTACCGTTGTGTAGGGATTAGCCACCGTTTCAAGAATTGTCAATCCCATTGCGATGACACACACTCCAAGCAGGAACGCCCAGAACGATGAAATATATGTCGCCGGAACAAACCAGAATCCGCCCAGCGCCACGAGCAACAGTCCTGATATGATACCTCCTTTATAACCGAGTTTGCGCGCCATCCAGCTCGCGGGCATGGCCATTAAGAGATAGCCCAAATAGTGCGCAAACTGCACCCACGCAGACTGTGCTTTCGTTAAATGCAGTTGATCCTGAAAGTGCTTGTCCATCACATCGATCATTCCATTGCAAACTCCCCACAACAAGAACAATGTGCTGACGAGTGCAAACGTGAATACGTAGTTTTTGCCATCCTCGCTCTTGAACATTTTCGACAATTCCATAGTGACTTCCTTTAATCTCATGGATGCCATCTTCGATAAATCACTTCCAAATCACTCCATTCTCAAAACCTGACTTTAATCTTGAGAGACCCGGCAATTTCTTCTTCCGAAGCAACGACAACGTAACCGCCGCCGCTGCCGGATGTAATTGCACCCAGATAGTGAGGAAAATACTTCGATTCCATTTCTTTCATCACACAATCAGGAACAGTATATGGCAGCATCTCTTTCCAAGCGAGAAATGTCTTTGTCATTGATTCCCCCAAACCCGCGGCATCTTTCCGAATAATGCTTGTCCAGCATTGTTCGCCCGCGTCGCCAAGCTTTTTTACATTGTTTATGGCTAGATGTTTCTCTTTGAGGGGATCATAGCCGATCGGCCTTGGTTCCAGGGGAATCAAATGAATTGTGTTTGAAAGCCAATCGCAGAGATCTTTGTCTCTTGTAGAATCAATTTGGCTGGGCCAGTATTCGCCTTCATAATAAAGTCGGCTTATTCCCGGATTTAACAGACCGATGTGATCCTGTGACCCGGAAACGTATTTTGAACCCGGAGGATTTTCTGCGCCAAATAGAATTCTTGCGTTCGTAATTGGATTTCCGTGTGGAAGTTCATTCCCCCAAACTTCAACAGCGACTTTTCTGGAACTTGTAGCCATGCCGGAACGGTCATTGAATTCAATAGTGGGCCATAGTTGAGCAACGACAACGGTACCGGGATAAATTGCCGAAACCCACGGCTGATCCATCCAACCGCCCGCTATGCAAATCCTATAAGGGAACTGTAATTCTCGTTTTGTAGCCGAACTCGCCCGCGCTGGAAGTCCCGGTTCCGGAGTTCTTTCCAATATCTTATACTCGATACCCAGATATTTGCACATTGCTTCTTTGTCATGGGTATGACCGTCCCGGTTCACGACGAACACATCGGGCCTGATGCGCTTCATATCAGGCTCAAAGTCCAGCATGCCCGAACCTGTTGCAATAAAGGCATTCTCGACATAACGGACGGAGTTTACCATGTACACCCGCTCTTCTTGAGAAAAATATGGCGCCTTTCCTTTTAGTAATTGAACATTGTCATCCGCGCCCACAGCCACGTATAGTCTGCCAAACTGAGCGGCTGTTTTTAAGAAAGCAATGTGACCGGCGTGAAGCAGGTCGTAACAACCACTTACGAGAACTTTTCTATCCGTCAACATGATAATTCTGTTTTTCTATGCTTCGTTGAACACCGCTTTTTTTGAATTGTTTCCCTTACTCTTGATCATTTCATCGCTTATCCAATCGTAAGTCTTTTTTAATCCATCTTTGAGCGGAATGGATGGTTCCCAACCAAGATATTGTTTGATCAGAGTGTTTTCGCTGTTCCTTCCGCGCACTCCTTTCGGAGCGCCAAGATCATATTTTCTTTCCAGCTTATACCTTGCAATCTCCTCCACATAGTCGACCAGTCGGTTGATGGAGACCATTTCGCTGCTGCCGAGATTGATCGGTTCTGTGATAGTGCTGTACATAATATCAAGAATCCCTTTGATGCAGTCATCGATATACATGAAGCTTCGGGTCTGATGCCCGTCTCCCCAAATCACGATGTCCTTTCTCCCCAGCATTTTTCCCTCAATGACCTTCCTGCAAATGGCAGCGGGAGCCTTTTCTCTGCCGCCGTCGTATGTGCCAAACGGCCCAAACACATTGTGGAATCGGGCAACACGTGTAAGCAACCCGAAGTCTTCGGTAAAATGGCGACACATGCGTTCACTGAACAGCTTCTCCCAACCATATCCATCTTCTGCCAGGGCCGGATACGCGTCGGATTCCTTCAGCCCGGGATTGTTGGGATCAGTCTGCTTTTCCCCGTTATACACACAAGCAGATGATGCATAGAAAAACCGGTCAATTCCGCAATCCTTTGCCGCCATAAGCATATGCGTGTTGATCAACACACTCAGCATGCATGCCGCTTTGTGGGTCTCAATGAATCCCATACCGCCCATGTCCGCTGCAAGATTGAATACCTCGTTACACCCATTCACTGCCTGATAACAGTTTTCTTTGATGCGTAAATCGAGGACCATATTATCAACACCGGAGTGGACTTGATACCATTTGTTCAGCGGCTTGATATCCACTGCGCGCACTTTATGCCCATCGGCGTTCAATGCTTTTGTCAAATGGCCGCCGATAAACCCGCCGGCTCCCGCAACAATGATTTCTTTCATGACTTTGTTCTCAGTACTATTTTTTGATAATTGAATTATTCCATATAAACTCTTCCTCGATTATAACGTTCCGAGTTTTGTGCCGCCCGGTGTTTTGCATCTCTTCGATAAGCACTTCCAACGCGGCAGTCCCCAGTTTACGAGGATCCTGATGAATGATTGATAACGTAGGTGAAAACATCTGTGCCGTTTCGCTGAATCCAAATCCCATGATACCGATGTCTCCTGGAATGTCCATGCCAACTTCCTTTGCGCCTTTGTACGCACCTAATGCCACGCGATCATTCACCGCAAGAATTATTTCGGGCATCTTCGTCGTCTTGTATAATTTCATAAAGGAATTGTACCCGTCCTGTATTTCAAATCCCGCTGCAAGAATCCACGCCGGATCAATCTTCAATCCATTCTTTTCCAGGGCCTTCCTGTACCCATCACAGCGTTTCCGGCCGATGCTTACATTCGAATATCCCGCAAAGTGTCCAATGCGCGAGTACCCATTCTTGATGATTTGATCAAGAGCATCGACAGCACCGATTTCATCATTGAATGTAACCCTCCTAAAATCCATCCCTTCTAATTGACGATCAAAGAAGACAATCGGAATATTCCTTTTCTTCACTTCTTCGAAGACACGAGGATCAGACGTACGCTGAGAAACACAGACGAGCAACCCGTCGACGCGCATACCTATCAAACTTTGAATGTTGTACTTCTCATTCTGTTCGTTTTCCCTCGACACCGTAAGAATCGTATGGTAATGATGCTCCGAAGCAGCGTCGACCATACTATCTACCGCATAAGAGAAAAAACTATTTTCAAGATCGGGGACGACAATTCCGATGGTCAGAGTCCTCTTTGAGGTTAAGTTCTTAGCGATAAGGTTGGGAGTATATCCACATTCCTCGGCAATTTCTTTTACACGCCTTTTCATTTCAGGAGAAATATCCGGATGATCCCGAAGGGCTTTTGAAACGGTTACGCGCGAAACGTTGAGTTTTTCCGCGATATCTGTCTGAGTGCAATATGCCATAATCGGACCACTTACTCGATAACTTACTCGTGTAAGTATCGAATTCCCTTTCATTAAAGTCAAGCAAAAAGAGTCATTCCCCTGGAACCTATCGATAGACGTCGTCTATCCCTGTGTATTCGAACCAATCGTATGCCGCCTCCGTGGCGGAGGATTGACCGTCGGAGGTCGCATACAGCGCGTACATGCATCCAACAAAACCACCTGCGACTTTCGTACTGAGAAACGTCGCGTCAACGCTGTCTTTCAAGACTGCCCACACGCCTCCCATTGTCCGGTATGAGAACCGGTACATGTCGCTGCAAGCGTCAATCTTGAGGGCAGTTCGATTTCCTGCGGAAGGCGAATCAAGACCTTGCGATGCGAGAAGCACGGTTTCGCGTTCGCCCCTGGTCGTATCTCCCGAGCGGAAAAGCTGGACAACCGGATGGGCGTGGTCGATCGATTCGCACAAAAAGTAGTAGTGAGATTCGTTCTGAAACACCGCTATTCCGGCCTTTTCGTTGGGGGATTTTGCTGTAAATTCCAGGGCGGTCCGGACCGAACCTGAAAGATGCTGCTGCCGCTGTGCAAGAAAGGTCGGATTACCTGTTCCAGAACACGTTTCCGGCCGCAAACGCACAGTCAGGAATCCCTTTTTCTTGCCCAGATCATACCATCGTTCCCGAGGAGTTCTCAAAAACATCCAGTTCGGGTCGAGCGAAGGTCCGTTCAATTCATCGCGATAGGTGAAATTCCCGCCATAGGCGCGTTTCACCGGAGCCAGTGCAGGGAGCGGAGCCGGATAGTGATACTTCACCTCCTGTAAATCCGGATTGATGATTGGCCAGCCCCCATTCCACCGCACCGGGGCGAGGAAGGTTTCCCTTCCGGTGTTGAAATAGCCGTCGCGATACGGCCTGCAACCCAGAAAGACCGCCCACCACTCGCCGGCTGGAGTTTCCACGAGGTCCGCATGTCCGGCACACGTCACGGGATGCGCCCTTTTCGGATCCAAGGTACGCTGCGTCAGGATCGGGTTTCCTGCAAACGCAGCGTATGGACCTGAGATACTGTTGCTCCGAAAAACGACTTCCGAATGCTGATCTTCGGTCCCACCTTCCGCTGCGAGAAGATAGTACCATCCATTCTTTTTCAGCATGTGCGGTCCTTCGATCCAGATCGGCTTGCGGGATATGTCCGTTCCCCCATTCACGAGAATCTTTTCCTCGCCGACAAGAATCCTGTTGGTAGCATCGAACTCCCGCATTCTGATCGTCCGGTGCCCTTCGTACAGGGGCTTGTTGCCGGGGGCAACACTGTTGTACAGAAGAAACGCCCTGCCATCGTCATCGAAGAAGAGTGAGGGATCAATGCCGTTCACCTGAGGAAACCAAACCGGATTGGACCAGGGACCCTCCGGTCGTTCCGCTGTCGAGACGAAATTGCCGCCGATATCGACCAGCGTGCAGGTGACATAGAAGGTTCCCTTCTCGTACCGGATGGAGGGCGCATACAAACCTCGGGAGACCCCCTGACCTTCGAGGTTCAGGACTTCAGGACGTTCGAGCACATGGCCGATGATTTCCCAGTGGACGAGATCCCGGCTGTGGAAAACGCCGAGTCCGGGATAATACGCAAACGTGGAATTGACGAGATAGTAGTCTTCCCCGACACGGCAGATGCTCGGGTCGGGGTAGAAACCGGCGAGAATCGGATTGCAGAATTGCCCCTGGCTCTGAACAATGGAGACACACACGCATAGTACGAGGGGAAGCAGAACGGAAGACGGACGCATCAGGGTTTCCTCCTGGAACTTTCGGGTGGACCAAAGACGCTTGGTTTTGCGCCGCCGCAATCGACGACGATTCTTTCAAGCACAACGCTACTCTTCACGGCCGAAAACGCACCCGACTGCCCAATTCCCGGGCTCGTCGATACGAGCAGAAGAATGATCATTGAGAGGTGTACAACGCAACCGTTTCAGTTGATTGATCGGTACCTCTAGAGAGCCGACAACCGTTTATGCAAGCTCAATTCTCAATGTGTACGCGAAATCGCACGGCTTCGCAGGAGGTTTCTCAACAGTCAAGGATTCAGCCGACTGGTTCCATTGCAGCTTGTCGACGCAACCGAGGAGCGCGGCGTTCACCACCTTGCCGGGGCGCAGAGGTGATGCCGTCCCGAGACTCTTTATCTGAAACCTCCCTTCCGCCGGCCAACCGAGAACTATTGCGTAGACGACGTCGCCGCGTTTGTTGCGGGTGAACCGGATATCGCTCGAGTCGAGAGACGCCGTGCTGCCGCCGGCAAAGGCGCCCGACTTAGCAGCGTGCGGTCCTTCGCCGAACGTATTCCATGGCCGGGTGGCATAGATTGCTTCCCCATTGGTTTGCATCCAGTTGCCGATCGCTTCGAGAATTGCCACTTCGTCCGAATCGAGTGTTCCGTCCGGTTTCCCGGGGATATTGAGCATGAATGTGCCGTTCTTGCTGACAGCATCGACCATCCATCGAATTGCCTCGGCCGGCTTCATATAACTGTGGTTGAGGGAGAGCAACCGGTTGTAGTGCCATTCGCCTATGCACGTTTCGGATTGCCATGCGTGCGGCATGATGCGGTCAGTCACTCCTCGTTCGTAATCTGCAACCACGGCTTTTGCCAGCTCGTCAGGGACCTGTTTGATGTTCAGGACTGCATCGAGCTTGCCATCGTGAGTCTTCAGATAGTGATTGTAGAAATATGCTCCTATGTTCATGCCGGCCCAGCCGAGAGGCAGACCGTTGTTGTCGAAATAGAGCAGGTCGGGATCATGTTGGTCGATAAGATCACGGATCCTGTCGTAGAAATTGCGGACATATTTCTCGTCAGGATTCTCGTGGATGCCGTGTTTGGGTCCGTACAGTTCCTGCGGATCAAATCCCTGCCACCACTGATCTTTGCCGAGCTCTTGCGTGAGCTGCCCGTCATACGGCACACCTTTGAGCGGACCCGTCTTGTCGCAAAGATGTGCTACCTGAAACCACCACCAGTTTCGCGCCGCATGCACCGTGACTCCAAAGCGAAGTCCCTGTCGCCGGGCAGCGGCAGCCCACCCGCCGATGACATCCCGCTTCGGCCCGATATTGCTCGCATTCCACGTATGATGTTTCGAATCCCAGGCATCGAATCCGTCGTGATGATTCGCGAGCGCCAGGAACAGTCTCGCTCCCGCTCGCTTGTAGTGCTCAATCATCGCATCAGGTTCCCAGTTCAGCAGAGTCCACTGGGCGCAAAGATCTTTGTAACCGAACTTCGACGGATGACTGTAGCGAGCGAGCTGGTAGTCGTATTGTCCCTGTCCCTGGATGTACATATTTCGTGCGTACCAATCGCCATTTTCGGGAACACACTGCGGACTCCAGTGAGCCCAGATGCCGAACTTGGCATCGCGGTACCATTCCGGCGCTTCATACTCGAGAAGCGACTTCCATTCCGGTTTGAAAGGCCCTTCACCGGCGAGCCCAGGAATGGCGGGAGACTTCAGCGGGACTCCGTCCCAAGTACCGGGACCCGCGGCGGCCTCACCGGTTCCCCACCCTTCGTCGACCACGGATTGCCATTCCGATACAGGGAAATTCGAGACTGCGCCGCCCGAGATTACCGCCTGCAGACTTTTCGCTCGAGCACTCAATGGGAGAGCGGCAGCCGCGCCAGCTCCCTTTCCGATCAGTTCGAAGAATTCTCGTCGTATCATTTCAATTGCTCCTTTTCGTCTAGTCTGGTGCGCACCAGGGATCTATGCCCTGGCAATCCCCCGGCCGGCTCCTCGAACCAGTGACACTTGATCTTTGATGAGCTTGTACACACGATTGAGGTCCAGGAACCGGGCCCGCGAGCATATTTTCCAGTTCATTGACCAGCCTGCAGAAGGATCACCCCGGAAAATGAGCGAGGGTCCTGCGGCATCAAAAAGATCAGGGGGGAGATTCTCACATGACTCTCCAGCGGCGCTCTCACTGAACGATCTCCGATTCAGGCCGTGACGGAACCGGGATTGACCGTCTTTGATGACAAGAACGAGATCACAAAGATGCCCAGATAAAAAACGAGCCCCACAAAATATGCCGGAGTGAAGCCGAAGAGCATGGACAAAACAACAGCGAGCACCGAACCCAGAACAGACATGGAACCGTTGACGCCATACATCCATGGGATATATCGATCATTGCGACCCAGCGTCAATAGCTGAATGCACGACGGGAATGGAATTCCCAAAAAGAAGGCAAGAGGAAGAACGACCAGAAAACTCGTCGCCGCACGCAACGGCAATTCGAACTCAAGACTCCTCACAAGAATAGCGGGAGATACTACAAAGAGGAGGATGCCGACTACGACGATGGCGATACTGACAACATACAACCGCTTTCTGACATCAGGCCCAAACATGTTTCCTCCAACATAACTCCCGGTTCCCATCCCCACCAATAAAGAGCTCAAAAGGATCGACAGCGAAATCGTCGGTGAACCCAAATACAGCACAAGTTTTTGAAAGAGTGTAACCTCCAAAACCATGAATCCTATCCCGGTGCAAATCAAAATCATCAATGGAACAAAGACTTTGGGGGAGCTCTTATCCACAGCTTTCCTCCTTATGAATCTGGAGGGGAACCAGACAACGAGGAGATTGAAACCGACGGTTCCCACCAGAAGCCAGAGGTATTCATCGGGAATGCCCCTGAATATCTTATAGAAATACGGCCTGTCGTCCGTGCACGGTGAGATGTCGTAACCGGATCGACGGATGTACGTCCTCAGCCGCTCGGGAGATTGGGATGCTCCCACAAGGAACTGGTTGAGTTGCGATTTACTGCTGTCTGTCATCCCACACGGAAGATAGGTAACGGTGGGAAGACCTCGAGGCAAGGTCATACAGGTTTTTCGCCACCGCTGCGTTTCGTCAAGGGTGAAGGCGTTTTTCTTGATGACGACAGTCGGAGCGTACTCCGCTTCGAAAACCACGAAATGGTTCTTAATCTCGTCCGTTGGCACTCCCATGTCCTGGAACACACTTGCGGAGGTCGCGATGAGCCGCATCAGTTCCCACTCATTGTGGACGGTGAATATCATTCTGCCCTCGGAAGTCAGTTTCTTCAGATAGTCTTCGATCGCCTCCTTGGTAAGAAGATAGTTTTCGCTTGTCGCAAACGGTTCGATGTTCTGCATTTGTGCTGTAGAAGGAAGTGCCATAACGAGAAGGTCGAACACGCCGTGTGATTGCTTCACGTAGTGTCTTCCTTCCTCTACGATAATATTCACATTGGAGAAATCCGAGTAAATGCCCCCATCAAATCCTTTGTGTTCTTTCACGATCTTTACGAAATCAGGATTTACCTCTACACCTGTTATCGTGTCAGCCTCTCCGAATAAGCCCAACAATACTTCCTTGCCGCCCCCCGGGCCGATGACGAGCATCGAACGCTTCTCTCCCCTGTTCAGACACAAGAACGGAATGGCGTTGGTGTGATGGAGCAACAACTCCTGCAATATGGACTGCGTATTCTGAATATTCCCGTTGAAGCGGTACACCTGAGTTCCCGCCGCACCATCTACAAACAGCTGCCGTACCATGTCCTGATGGCTGTATTGCACCAGGTCTGATCTCCCGTAGATACTCCAGCGACTATCGATGATTGTGGAACTCGTTGATGCGTCCGGGTAAACGTGGTAGAAGTCCTTATCGGGGAAATTGCCGATCGGGACCATCCCAAGAAACTCATTCCGACCGTTGAAGATCAGAACGGCGAAGGAGATCGCGAGAATCGAATACACGGAGACCCGTTTGCGTGAGGTTATCAGCGGGTGCAGGGAAAACGCAAACAACGTGAACACCACGAGAGCGACGAATATGATGCTATTCGGTGCCCCGAAGACCCCGATCAATCCAAGGGAAGCTACTGAACCAACCGCGGCTCCCGACAAGTCCGATGCGTAGAGTCTGGAGCTCGACGTGGGATAGGTCTTGTAGATCTGTGCGTAGATCACGCCGCTGGCGAAAAAAGGAAGGACCACAAACAAAAGAAAGACAACCGGACTCGTGATGGAGAGCTCAATTATTGCAGTGATGAAAATGCATAACAAAAGCCCAAGAGCAAACAAGGCGCGATATACTAACCTCGACGGACCAGCGGCTGCCTTGATCTTGTAGTAAGAGAATACGCCGCCGCCCCCGATACCGAGGAGAGCGAGAGAAAGTGTGATGAAGGCGTAATCCTGGACAAAAATAACCGACGCGATACGTGTGGAAACAATTTCGAAGCAGAGCATTGATGCTGAGAGAAGAAAAAGCGACAAATACGCCGATGAAGTGTTGTTCATTTCTGAAGCAAGTATCGAATGTCGGATTCCCGCTTTCGATGGCATTTCAGCACACAACGTTTGATTTTACAATACACAAGTCTACTCCTGAGTAGTAATTCCGATTACTTTTAGGTTTTGTTTGAAAATGTCATCGTAGGTTTTTATGGGATATTTTACCTTCAGTTGTTCTTGCGTAGCGCGAGTTATCTTTTCCCTATAAAAATTAATAAATTCATCGCTGATAGTTTTTTCTACATCCCGATATTGCAGTTGTTTCTCTTCTCTCTTTGCCACGCATTTAATAATTGCGTACTGTCTACCCTTTTCGGGATCGTTGTATTCGATTGGTCCGGCAGTTTCATACAACTTCAATTGAAAAGCAGCTTTGCCAAGGAATGGTTTTTCTACGCTTAAATACGATTTGATGATGCCATCCCGGTCCAATATAAAAGTCTTTACAAATACTTCGCCTGTTAGTTTTTCAATAGGAACATTCTGATCGAGTTTCCGCTTCAGTTCATCTATAGTCTTCTCGTCCGGAGAAATGACAGCATAAATATTCACTTTTGCCAATTGATAAAACAGTGAATCCCTGTTTATCTGATAAAATTGCCTGAGCGCTTCTTCGGTTGCTTTAGGAATCTGTGCCTCAACTATTTGACGGTCGTACATTCTCACAATCTCATTTCTTATAAGAGGATTAGTAGTGCGGGGATTGAATATATCTTTCTCAAGATTCAGTCCGTTCGCCCTATGTACAATCATATTTGTCCGTACAGCTTCCAGTATATACTTTTTTATGTCATCTTCTCTCAGTGAAGAGGACTTCCCCAATATTAAGACATTGTCTAATAAGCGCAGATACTCTCTAAGATCAACTTTGCCCTGGGAATGTGTTAAAATGAGGAAATTTCTCCCTTGTGAAATTGCGCGTTGTAACGTATCTGAATAGTATTGTGGATAAAAATTCGGAATATTTGACCACACGACAAGTTGTTTTAATGCTCGTTTGCTCCATTTCACCGTTCTTTCATCAACAAATTTGTTCTTTGCACTATCAAACTCCTGAAGACTAAAGTCCATATATCTTTCATCAAGAGTCTTTATTATGTCATCCTTTGCTTTTTCAAATGGCTGCACATCTATTTTATTGATTTTGATAACTTTCACAACATGGATTGATTGACTATTGTCGAAAATACGCACTTTACCGACAGGAAGATCAAAAAGAGCATGATCGAACATATTTGAGAGGCTTGTTTTCCAACTTACTGGAGGCATCAAACCATCTCTACGGGCTGATGCACCATCCTGCGAATATCGTTTTACCAATTCAGCGAAATCTGTGCCATTATCTATCTTTGTCTTTATATCTTTCGCTGCCGTTGTCAAAGAGTCTATATACTTTTGTGAAGCGTTTTTTGGCTTTGTCAGAACAACTTGCCGATAGATAACTTCCTTTCCCATTTGCTTATATGCTTCTTGCATGGATTTATCATTTACATATTTTCCATAAAATTGGGTTCTAAAATATCGAATTACCAGTTCTTCGTTGAGCGTCCGTCTGATGCTCTGAAGCAATGTTCTGTTTTCATTCAATCCCAGATTGAAAAAATCGATTATCTTCAACCGGTGCACAACCATTTCATCTAAACCTTTTTTATAAGCCTCTGCCCTGTTATTCCTATACATTCGATCATAACTATGATCCAAAACATATTCTTGTAATTCAGCAAAACTAATCGAATAATCGCCCGCGATTGTGACGATGATATTCTGATGAGTAGTATCCTGTGCTTTGCAACTTAAGACGACAACCAGGACTACGAATAGCAGAGTTGGAAAACTCGGCAAGTGACACAATCTTCGTGGCATAGAATAAGTTCGTCATGAATGGTTTTTAATGGCTTATGCTAATCACCGCTCGACCGCCGGATTGACGCCGGCTGATCCTGGACCATAGAAGCTTCGCGCTTGTTTGCCCGATCGCCCTCCCGAAATTGCGCTTCGCTTTAATCGCTAGGGTCCGCTTTCGTGAGGACTTTCACCCCCAAGGTACGTCATATTGGGCGCACTAAACATAAAACCCTGATAGCAAGTATCAGGGTTTTATGTGAGACTAAAATACTACAGCTACATCTTTATTTCAACAGGAGCATCTTCCTGGTGCTGACGAACGACCCCGCTGTGATCTTGTAGAGGTAGACACCAGTCGAGAGGTTCGTGGCATCAAATTTCACCGAATGATTGCCGGCCGGGAGAATGCCGTGGGCAAGCGTCGCAACTTCCTGACCGAGCAGATTGAACACCTTCAGCTCAACGTTTGACTGGACCGGAAGTGTGAATTCAATAGACGTCGACGGGTTAAACGGATTCGGATAGTTTTGCTGAAGCCGGAATTCAACAGCATGACCTCCAACCTCACCAACACTTGTGATAGTTTTGGTTCCAGAATTCAATGCATTTGATATAGCAGCGTTTTCAGCATCTCGTTGAGCTGCCCACGTTGCTTTTTTAGCCGGGAACCAATTTAAGTCACCAACCGGGAACCCACCTGTCGCACCTTTCAATAAATCAGCATTACTATATGAAAGATCAACTGGAATGGGCCAGTCAGAGTAGATATAGAAATCAGGACCGACATTTACCAAACGCCAATCAGACATGATGTTAGTGCTCGCGAGATCAACAGTCCCGACACTGAATGCTTTCAAGCTATCAAGCTGAGAAGTCAAAAGGTTCTTTGAGTCAGTAAAAGTAGGAAGCTCTTTATACCAAACTCCTTCGGTCAAATATGGATAACTCGCATTATTATCAAACATAGCTTGAGATCTGGTATTCATTGTAACCATTTGCGATTGCCAAGCATGATAACCATTCACCGCTTGTGCATCCAATATACTATCCATATTAGCAAGTTTGGGATCCCAATAAACAACGTTTCCTTCCACTAGTATTTTTCTGGGCACTACCGGAAAAGTAGCGTCAGGAAAATCACGGACATTAACAAGACCCGTAACTAATGTATCTGCATCTGTTTCGCCCCAATCACCTAATACAGCCTTCATAAAGGGCTGAACATTACTGTTTACAAATATGTTGTTTGTAATGCTCATCATGCTCTCGTATCCGAGACTTTCAAATACAGATCCGCCACAGTTAATGAAAGTATTATGATTGAAGATGATTCTGTTGTAAACATAGTTTCTGAATTTATACATCGAACCTTCGGCCATGATGTGCGTACAATTTTCAACAAGTACCGTATCCATATTACTAAAACCATCAAATACGCCCCCGTTTCGTCTGCAAGCTTGTCCGCTCATATTTACAAAATAGCAGTCCTTCCAGAATAGCTTGGTTCCCGGCTTATCAGCAGTCATAAATATCCAACGTGTTCGCTCGAATAGGTCATTCTGAAGCAACACTTTGCAATTTGGGGCATTACATCCGAAGAACTGCCAACCCAACGTGCCATCGGATGCAGCAGGAATAATGCCGCAATTCTTTATTGTCAGGTCGTTTGAAAAACCTATTTGGCCAGTATTTGAAGTTTGTCCTTCAATGGTAGAACCACATATTACCGGGGGTGCTGAACTTGCATTTTTATTATTTACCAAGGGTGTTGCGTCCGCTCCCACAATTACTGTAGGTCTTTTTGAAGTCGTGGTAATGTTAGTAGCAAGAGGGTAATATCCGTTTGCTTTTAACATATATACGCGCCCTGCAGGAACATTCGACGTGTCCAGATTGAGAGCATTTGCCAGAGAGTTTGATTTTTGAACCATATCTATAAAATCCTTGATAACCAGAGTATCTCCCCGTACCTGAAGGACATAATCCATCAAGGTTTGGGCATACATTGTTGATGTCGAAATCAGAACCAACAATGTGAATGGCAAGAGTACCTTTTTCATATTCTCCCTCATTGACTTATTAGATTGCAGATGATTTATGCTAACTCACTAAGCAGACTATCATTGTTGGCGCATTATCCTCCTATTCTATTTAATAAAGCTGGTTTGTTAGCGGCTCAATATTCTTCCCCTATTCACCTCATTAAGTTATTAGACAATGGATTAGTTATGTCTGGTTACTAGCTAAACAAATGCCGATTCTGGAACAATGAGAGAGGAAATACGGGTTCTCCGTTAAAAACTATATCTCAAATTAAGTTCAAATACACTTGGTGAATAATCAGTTGATTCCAAGTTATCAAGAACCGGCCCACCAACAGTTCTTCTGAACTTCTGATATGTATAAACCGGATTATGAAATATGTTAATACCATTAAGGGCTATGCTTAAACCATCAATTGGCAATTTCTGTTGAAGAGCAAAATCCCATTTATAAATGGTCCCCGTAAACTGATCATCTTCGGGTCTTGATCCAACGCTTGTGATAACATTACCCTGCAAGTTAAATGAAATACGTCCCGAAAAACCCTTGTAATCAACTCCAAGAGCAATATTGAGAATATCATCACCCTGGTAGAGGAGTCTGGCGTTCCTCACCGTATCTTTTGTCAGATAGACGTGTCTGACAAATCTGCCAACTATATATGTTGAATCGATGTTGCGGAATTGTTGATAATCCATATCGGACCAGACTTTTGTATAATTTATGTTCAAGACCAAAGCATTTAGCGGTGAGGGCAGGTACCAGAAATTTGTTTGCCATTCGAGCTCAATTCCTTTTATATACGCAGGGTGAGGATTGTTAATAAAAGTAGTTATTTGCTCCGATTGACCCGGCGCAGCAACTCCCAATGCCTGGAAAGTAGCTGAATCCGGGAATGACACATTGTAAGAGCTCAAGTTTTTATAGTATATATTTGTTTGATAGAATACATTCTCTATTCTTTTATAAAACCCGCCGACGGTAAACAAACCTATTTCATTATTATAGAATGATAAGTATGCATCAAAGTTGGATGCTGATGCCGGTTTTAGCCTTGTATTTCCGGCTTCTGCTTCTTCTTGAGGGGCAAAATAGGTGTTTGGTAAAATGGCGTGATAATCGGGACGCGAAATGGATGTAGTATACGCCAGTCTGAGGTCAAGCCAATCTGTAAATTTATATCGGAGTTGAGCATTAGGAAAGAATTGATCATCATTACGATCGACAGTGTTCAAAGTATCATAGACGTTTGCATAACCATAAACGGAGTGTGTCACATACACAAATTTTGCTCTATAATTCATGTTATAGTGTTCGTACCGAAGGCCCGCAATTAACGATAGTGGCGTCCCAATGTTGAAAGTACCCATTAAATAACCTGCGGAGAATAGTTCAGCGCCACTAAAATCATCTCTTTCTGAAGCGGGTTTATTCCTGGCATTGAGCCAACCCGGCCTTCCCTGATTCATAAAATCATCCATCCGATCCTTGTTGATTGCATATTTGAAAGGATAGGTGCCTTCGAGAAAGTACTGCCCTCGTGTATAGTTATGATTCCAGAGATCCGAGAAAAGAACTGGATTCATTACTCCAAGCACCTTGCCGGGGAAAAAATTCCTGACATTAGCATAGTAATCATCTGCTCCCGCCCCCTCAAAGGACGCTTCAACATCGTTAGAACGTGTCGCCCGTGTAACCTTACCTCCCACTTTCAGTTTTGACGAGAAATCTTCTGACGATGATATCGGGACGGTGAAATCAAGAGATGTATTGTATAAGTGTTGGGTGAACGTTTCTGCGCGAGTAACTACCCAGCCCGCTACTCGAGCATCAAGGGGGTCAGTAGGGTCTATTTGTATTTTATATACATCTTCAGGTGTAAAGAACTGTCTCGCGTTACCATATGAAATAGCATGACCGCCAGAGTCTACCCCATAGGGATGGTTTTGGTCCACATTGTGAAAACCAAAGAAATTATTCGGATCTCCATATCTTATATCGGTGTTTTTGCTGCTAAGGGAATGAGACAAGGTCCATTCAACTTTGACATCACCAAAATTATACTCTGTTTGCAAAGCGTTGATGATCAAGTCCTTGTTAAATTTGTCGCGGAACATCGAATACGTCACGTCAGTTGCATCAAAATGAAGTTGATTAATATAGCTTGTATTGTCACTGATATTATGGGCGAGAGTGTTTTGCAGGATCACCTTACCATGGGGAAGCAAGTAATCCAGAATAACACTACCCCCGGTGTTTGAAATTACATTTTGCTGATCCGTGAATGTAAAACTATTCATCTGGTAAGGTGCTTGACCATACGGCAGGTTTTGGCTGATTCCAAATGACGCATTTGCCTGATCATCTCCCACATCAGCGCGGTCTGCATTTGCTTGGACAAAAACACCAAGCTTATCGTCGAGGAATCTATCACTTATGCTTCCCCAGAATTTGTAATTATCGGTTGTGTGGTCCTGAGAATTATAGTTGCCTTGTGCAAGCGCATCGAGATGCAAACCGATGGGTGCTTCTCGTAGTCTTAAATTCACGACACCACCAATTGCATTTGCATCCAAATCAGGCGTAAGTGCTTTAATAACTTCTATACCGGAGAGCATATTCGATGATATAAAGCCAAGATTTGTCGAACGATCATTCATATCAGTTGAAGGTAGTTGAATGCCATTTACCAGGATCGTATTCAGTTTGGCTTGAATACCCCGAATAACAACCTGGTCCCCATTCATAAGAGAAATACCAGGTAAACGACTTAATGCCGTGGCGGCACTTTGATCCGGTAACTCTCTGATTTTCTCAGAAGAGACAATATTCGTGATCGTGGGGGATGAGATTTGCTGGTTTACAGCTTCATGCTGTCCTCGAGCTTGCGCAAGTACTGTTATTGTTTCGCCTATCAGTGCTTGAGGGTCCAAAGTAAAGGCTTCTTCCAAAGCTCCATCTTGAACCATAGTGATGTCTTTTCTCACTGAGACATACCCTATGTAGGACACTTTCACAGAGTACCTGCCAACTGGAATACCACGGAGTACGTACGTTCCATCACGATCCGTAGCAACGCCGATGCTTGTCTTCTCAAGAATCACATTTGCACCGATCAAGGGTTCATTTGTACTTTTGTCAAATACATGCCCCTTTAAGGAACCCGTCTGTGCGTTTGAAAAGGACGGCATCAATACCAATAAGAACAATAGTGCGGAGACAGCTATTCTCGGTTTTTGAATAGTACTCTTTCCCATGAAAATTCTCCGGAGTGATGTAGTAGACAAATTTAGTACAGACTAATTAGTTCTCACTGAAAGAGTCGACAAGTTGTGGGATTTTCTCGTGAAGTTCGTTCGTGTAGTGAGTGCGTCTCATGAGAGACCGACCTCACGCGTTGCCAATCGCGTCAGCAATTGAGTTTTGGTGAAGGCTTCACCGAACCCCAGCTGTTTGAGTTGGATGACGAGCGGGAGCGCGTCGACCAACATCCTTGGGTCTGGAATCCCTCAAGCCGTTTGAGGCCGTCTGTGATCCGACGATGGGTCGCCCTGCACTGCGGTCGATGTCTACCTCAGTATGACGTATCTGAGGTTCCGCTGTGGCATGAGCTAACACGAAGTGGAAACTGAGGCCCGCGGACAACATCACGGAATTTCGTGCGTTTCATGGCAGGAGGATCGGTATCCCGAAGATCGGACGATTGAACGCCCATGAGAAAGAACATCAACCCACACGATGGTTCGGACACTTGTGTCGCTTCCAGCGCGAGATTCAAGGGGGAACCAGCATGCTCAAATGCCAATTCTCGCTCGACCGCGTCCGAGGCCTAGGAAATCAAGGAAAGGAAATGGTGTAAAGAACGTTGAACCTTATTGAACCAATTCAAGAGTACAAATCGTGATTTTCAAATGCAAGTAAAAAAAGAGGTTCCCAGCAGAAAAATCTCCACAAAGCGGCGAACAGAGATTATTTTCCGTGTCCGAGACCGTGGATAGGGCATAGTGTGCGCCAAGAGAATCCAAAGATGCAAAGAAGGCAATTCTCAAAGGAATTGCGATATACGCGTTCCTCGTCACTCCGGAGGGGATACGATGCCCATTCAGCCACCCCGCAGAATTACACTCTCTCCATTGCCTCTCCTAAAGAGCAAGCGAGAATAATTCCATAGCATCGTTCAATGCTATTTTATTACCATCATTTTTTTTGATCCAACAACACCACCGGCCGTGATTCGATAAAAATAGATTCCAGAACTCAAATCCGATGCATCAAAATATACGGTATGCTTTCCAACAGGTTCATTTTCGTGAATGATCGTTGCTATTTCCCGGCCTAAGACATCAAATACCCTCAATTGAACAAAACTTTCTTTTGCAAGAGAATAGTCAATAGCCGTTGAAGGGTTGAAAGGATTGGGATAATTTTGTGACAATGACAATTCAACAGGCTTTGTCGATTTATAGTCAACACTGGTAATCAACGCGCCGGAGAATGAGAGGGTGGTTATCGAACGAGCCGGAACATCTAATGCTGATTTGCCGTCATAACTAGCACGGATTGTAGCACCCGATTCGGTCTCCGAGGTACGAATAACCATCCCGCTATCAATGCGGAAGTCCTGTATATCAAAATCCATCGATTGGGTCTGCGACCCAATGTTGAGCACTACCACTGTCAGCCTTTTCCCGTCAGGATTTGTGAAAGCAGAAATTCTAAGGCTGTCTGCATTAACCGATGCAGTCACTCTTCTATAACCGGAATCAATGTATTTTGAATATTGCCTGAATGCCCAATAATATTTTGATATTGTATATGTGTTGTATTGCATTTCAATCAAAGGTTTGCCCCCAGAACCCCATACTAATTCCCACCAAAGGTACGCCGACACATTCCCGTACACTAAACAGTTATTCATTAGCCAGGCTGTATTGAACCAGTCACCACGGTCATATTCAGTTTGAAATATCGGTTTACCCTGATAGATATTTGCAATACTTGAGAGATTGGAGATGAATAGATCCGGATCATGATTATCGCTGACACTTCCGTCACCGTGATATAAATGATACGCATAGCCATCATAATGAGCGGGATTCAAGTATTGACCATATTTTTGGAACTCCCCATAACCAATCCCCAGAACCTCTGGACCCAATACTTTAGGAGGCGATTGCATTTGTTGCAGCGCAGCATACACGGTATCCAATGCATGATTATAACCTGCATTCATTGATGATTCATTAGCATCAAAAAGGCATGATTCCCAGGTTGCTGAAAAATCCGGTTCATTTTGAACACTGATATAATCCGGATCAATACCGCTGGCTCTATAAGCTTTTATGGCATCAACCCAATATTGAGCAAATGCACCATATACATATTTGCCATTTTGCTTAACCAATGTCCCGCCATTTTGAACGTCGTTATTGCTCTTTATATTAGCAGGGGGCGACCATGAAGAGACAAGGATTTTTGGCCTCTGTGCTGAAAGGGCAAACATTGTGGCAACGATTTCGGCAAACGTTGGTGCAAAGTTCGCTGGATTATTCCTGTATGTATTTCGAATCCTCAGGATATCCAGTCCGAGGTCATTAAAAATGTAATTATAGATCTCGCCCTTTTGGGGATGGGCAGTTAATTGATCATCAGCCCACGCAATAGAGGCTCCAAAACCAATCATTGTCTGATGAGTCTCTTTAGCTTTTATTGTTCCAGTTGCAGCAAATATTTTCGCCGGTACGACGACGGAAAGAAATAGCACTACGATAGCTGGAACAACAGGTCTACATATTTGTTTCATTTTATTGGTCCTGACATTTTGGATGGAGAGGATGTCCTCTTTTCAAGTTTCATGTGTTCGAGGTCACGATGCGAATGCTCTTCGCCGTTCTGCCAACTCATCAGCCATCTGAATCGTCATCGTTTTACTGATCTTGTACGCAGTTAACAAGAGCGTGCAAATCGCAAACATAATACCAACAACGATTCCGCTGCACGTGCGGAACCCCTCCAGCGCTAGCGGCGCATCAGGCATCCGGGTATCATAGCTGAATACACCGGCCATGATCCAGAGGAACGAAGAAGAGCCAAGCGCCAAACCGCCTTTCAACGCAAAACCAATGGTCGCAAAAACGATTCCTGTGAATCGTCGGCCGGTCTTCCATTCGGAATAATCCGCCACATCCGCATAAATCGCCCATATCAATGGAATGGTCGGTGCATACGCTATCGCGATAAGAATTGTCAGGACGACCATACCGCTCACATTCGTAGGATCGAGCAGATAGAACGCCAGCGTACCAATGCTCGATAGAGCAAAGCCGCCAATCGCAACTGCCTTTTTCCCAAACCTCCTGGAAAGGACCGGTGAAAGGATGATGACTATTATAGTGACGCCGGTTCCGATCATGTTGATAATGCTGTTGGCAACATCGGCAACGTTTGAACTCGCAAGGCGAGCCTTGTCTCCGTGGACGACGTAACCGAGCCATTCAAGGATGCCGCTGGGCGCGGGGTCTCCGGGAACCAGTGAAGGGGCAGTCAACCCTAAGCTCTGTACCCAATCATATAACGCAGCTTTGTCAGCAAAATGGTGATAATAGTTATAGAGTGCGGCACCCCTAAACGAAAGAATCGCAAAGTGCACCAGCGTCATGAAAAACATCACTTTCCAAGGATTGTTCTTGAGCAGGTCGACAAAATCCTCTTTCGGTGATGATTTTTGATGAGACTCGGGTTTAATGCGCTCCTTTGTCGTAGCAAAAGTGATAAGGAACAGGATGAAACACACGACAGCCCAGATCGTCATGGTCATTTGCCAGCCGTATTGTCTGTCGTGCCCGGCTGCGAATTTGGCAATCAACGGCAGGGTGAAGCCACCCACAATGAATTGCGCTGCATTCACGGCTATAAACCGGTAGGAGTTGAGCTTGGCGCGCTCGTTGACGTCGCCGGTCATGACTCCACCCAGTGCCGAGTATGGCATATTGTTCATTGAATAAATGCTCATCAGCAAAATGTTCGTAACGGCGGCATAAGCAATCATCGAAGTCATACCCCAGCCCTTTGGCGTCGTGTACGCCAGTACCATGACAATACACCAAGGCAGCGCCGTGAAGAGAACCCATGGACGGAATTTTCCCCATCGAGTTTCTGTGCGATCGGCGAGCACTCCAACAATGGGATCGGCGAAAGCGTCCCATAGCCGGGCGACCATCAGGATAGTTGCTGCAGCCCCCGCGGTAATGCCAAAGACATCCGTGTAGAAATTCGTCTGGAAAAGAATCATCGTCATGAAGACGAAATTCGCCGCAGCATCTGCAGCGCTATATCCCGCCTTCTCCACGAAAGAGAGTTTTTGCTGATGGTGTTCTCTTGCCATAATTCTCTTTTCCGTAGAGTAATCTATTTCTGAACGGTCAAGACGAGTTTCTGTAAATCGGAATCTTGTGACGAGCTACCAACCATAATCATGAAATCCCCAGGTTCAACATTGTACTCCTTATTGATATCTGTGAAGGCTAAATGTTCCGGCAGGATCGGAATGGTGACCGTCTTCGTTTCACCCGGATTGAGATGAATCTTTTTGAATCCTCGTAATTCTTTGATCGGGCGTGTGACTGAGCTAACAATATCTCTGATATACATCTGCACAACTTCATCACCAGAACGCTGGCCAGTATTTTTCACATCGATAGATACACTCGTCGATTCATTTACACCAATCAAAGATTTTTCAAGTCGGAGGTTGTTGAATCTAAATGTGGTATAACTTAAACCAAAGCCAAATGTATACAGCGGCGAAACATCATCTGCTAAATACCCCCTTCTCGCCGACGGCTTATAATTGTAATAGCAAGGCAAATGCCCCGCAGAACGCGGAATTGAGATAGGTAATTTTCCACCTGGATTGTAATCGCCAAACAGAACATCGGCTACTGCGGTACCTGATTCTTGACCCAAGTACCAGCACTCAAGAATCGCTGGTACGTGTGTCTGAAGATATGTTATGGAGTTCGGTCTGCCATTGAAAAGCACCACGATGCTCGGTTTTCCCGTTTCCAAAACTGCCTTTACCAGATCATTCTGCATCCCAATGAGATTCAGGTTGGCGCGATCGCCCATATGGGTTTTGTTCCACGCTTCGCGGGAGGTTTGCTCATTGCCACCCAAGACAAGAATGACGGTGTCCGCCTTTTGAGCTATGGCAACAGCTTGAGCTATGGATTTGCGATCCTCTTCTGGGTCAGGGAATGTTATCGCATCTTCGTTCCATGATCCGCCGACGGTAAGCTTACATCCTTCGCTATACACGACGTGAACATCGTTCCCCACTTTATCTTTTATACCCTGCAATACGGTTGTATAATACTTGGGTTCCCCGCTGTACCCTCCTAACAATTTACGATCTGCATTCGGGCCAATCACAGCGAGAGTGCAATTCCTGTTCAGTTGAAGAGGCAGAGCGTTCCCTGTATTTTTCAATAGGGTGATTGTTTCGTGCGCAGCACGCAGAGCAAGCGCTCTTTCTTCTTCAAGTTTCGTATCCCTTTCGATCAACTCTACGTCGACATAAGGATCGTCAAAAAGACCGAGTTGAAATTTGTACTTCAGGGGGCCGGCAATTAATTCATCTACAACCGACTCGTTCAATCTACCGCACTGAACAAGTTGAATGAGATTAGGATAGCAATCAGGATCCGGTAATTCGATGTTGACACCGGCTTCTACGGAAAGCAAAGCGGCATCAGTCTTGTCCTTAGCCATAGCGTGGCTTATCGCTTCGTCCCGAAAGTTCAATTCTGTAATTGCATAATAGTCTGAAACAACATATCCTTGGAATCCCCATTCGCCCCGGAGCACATCCTTCAACAGCCATTTGTTCGCATGCGATGAAACACCGTCAATTTCATTGTATGATGCCATCACACTTATTGCGTTGGCCTTTTTGATTACTTCTCTAAACGTATAAAGGAATGTATCCCGCAAGAGACGTTCAGAGATATTGACGGGGCCACAATTGATACCGGACTCTGGTTGTCCGTGTGCAGCAAAATGTTTCAGCGTCGCAATAATCCGTTTCTTCGTTTTAAACTTGCCATCACCTTGAAAACCTTTGACAGCCGAGATACCCATTTGAGCTACAAGGTATGGATCTTCACCGAATGTTTCTTCTACTCTGCCCCAGCGAGGATCGCGAGCGACATCGACAACGGGTGCCAAAGCCTGATGTGCGCCTCGAGAACGAGTGTCTTCAGCAATTGCTGTATATATTTCCTCTAGAAGTCCAGGATTAAACGTCGATGCTAAACCGATCGGCTGAGGATAACTGGTGGCTTCTTTAGCGGCAAGGCCATGCAAACCTTCTTCATGAAAAATCACCGGAATGCCTAAACGGGTTTCTTCAACGAAATATTTCTGCAGCCTATTCGCGGCTTCCGCCATTTGGCGGGCAGTGAGGCCCTTTCCGCTATCGCTCAACCGTGCAATCTGCCCAATTCCGTTTTTAAGGTGACATTCTAAGTTTTTACGGTTCACGTTTCCCGATTCATCGAACAGAATAGTCCTTTTCTGTCCCCAGATACAGAGCATCTGCGCTGCTTTTTCTTCGAGGGTCATCCGACTTATCAAGTCGGCAACACGGACTTCAGGTGATAATTCCGAGTTCTTATATTCTAACAAATCTTCTTTTTCTTCTAATTCATCTAGTGCATTCGTATTCAACATTTTCACATCCTGTATTTGATGAACCGATTTGTCTTGGGGATCTGGAGCAAAAGCAGCTCTCGATTTTCTCTGAATATCCAGGGACCTGTATACCGATCCTTCGTCGCGCGTTCAAAATCATTGACTGACAGGGGTGTAGGGGATGGAGCTGAAGCACCCTATCCTGCTATTCCCCGTCTGGTGAACTATTATTTGGGTTTAGGCGGTCTTGAACCGTTTCAATATAATGAATCATATTTCTAAATGTCAAGCGAAAAGAAATCACATACAACCAACTTAATATAAAACCTATCTCAAAAATGAGGGCCTACTAAATCTCTTATCCTGTTTCCACTAATACCCCTCTTATGAAACATCAAGTCTTTGTCCGCATAATCGTACCAAAGACGACTTGCAATAAGGGAGGCATAACCATGTCCCAATGCGATGAAAACAATTTTCTTTCCTCTAGTGCTCTCCTTTGCTCATGGATTACAGACTCACAAAGTGCACAATAGTCTTTCCAGCAAGAACACACAACAATTGAATGGTTCCAACGGTTTGATTATTCGGACAATTTGTCTTAAACTCGTGCTAGCGGTATGTGGTGTTTATGTGTCATCGATTGAACAGACAATCAGAAATGATTTAGCTTTTCAACGTCATAAGTGATTTGGATAAATTGAACACGTTGTTCCATTTGAAAGCGCCGAAATAATAAATGAAAAAAATAACTATTGAGGATGTTGCTAAGCGAGCAAGAGTCTCAAAGGGGACTGTCTCTGCTGTTATAAATGCGAAGAAGACCGTCAAGCCAGCGACAAGAGATTTCATATTAGAAGTAATGAAAGAACTCAATTTCCGTCCCAATGGTGTGGCAAGAAATTTTAAGAGTGATAACCCTGACAAAAGTATCGGGATCATCATCAAGGATATAACCTATCCTTTCTACACTGCGATAGCAAAAGGTGCAAGCGAATATGCAAACAGCAAAGGATATTCCGTCATTGTTTCCAGTTCGGATGATAGCAATGAATGGGAAAAGAATTTGTCCCGTCTTTTCTCCACGAAGGATATCAATGGTATCATTATAGCTCCCATAGTGGAAGGCACGGCTGAAATAGAACATCTCTTTAGACTAAAAATGATCAATTATCCTTTTGTCTTATTGGAGGATGTCAAGGGAATACAAGCAAATGTTGTGGCAATTGATAACAAGAAGGCAATAAAAAGAGCGGTAAAGTATTTAATAGACAGCGGCCATAGAAAAATCGTGCACTTTGCAGGTCCTCCACAGTCAGCACATACGCAAGAACGAATGGAAGGATTCCGCCATGCTTTCAGTGAAAGCACATTAGTCTTCAATAATGATATGATTATCTCGGTCGGATCTCATTTCCAAGAATGTTTTGACAAAGCCCTCGATTACTTTAAGAAGGGAAACCGCGATAATTATCCGACTGCAATTGTCTGCTTCAATGATCAACAGGCACTTGCGGTTATGCTGGCATTGAAGGAACTCAATATTCGAGTACCCGACGATATATCCATTATTGGCAACGATGATATTTATTATGCGAGAATGTTTCCAATTCCCCTGACAACAATAAGGGCACCTCAACAGGAGATTGGCATAATGGCCGCGGAAATTCTCATTCGCAACATCGAATCTCCGACAATCTTGCCGATTGAACGGGTTATCTTAGAGACAGAGTTTATTGTCAGGCAGTCATCGAAGGTCTTGAGCACCTGATCATATCTGAAAGCAGATTGTTTTATTATCACTCTTCAAGAATCCATCAGCCGCCGATTGCGGCCATGGTCCTTTCGCTGAGAACAGCACTTTCGCATCGTGGCTGACATTCAGAAGGAGTTGCTTGATGATCAGAGGAAGGAACGCGCAGATTCGTCAGTCAAAGGCGGTTTGTTCCCTAGAACCTGGCTGGTTCCTCGTCTTAGAACGCGTTTCGCAAATGTCGGGAGGCCCGTTCAAAGGTGGAATGGCCCCGTCACGCTGGAATGGTTTTCGCGCGGACGGAGTTTTGACGAGACTCAGGCGCGTTGGTCCTACATGAACATGGTAATGATCTGTTCAAGTAATTCCTGCTTCCCGCTCGTCTGAGCCGGCTCGCCATTTGTAGTCACCTGCTTCCGGAGATCTTCGAATGTGAGTTCGCCATTTTCAAATCGCTTCCCTTCTCCGCCGTCAAACGACGCGTAGCGCTGCCGGCGCATCCCTCGGTACTCTGACTCCCGAAGAATGGCATCGGCTGAGAGCAGCGCGCGAGCGAACAGGTCGATGCCCGTAATATGGGCAACGAGGAGATCCTCTGGATCGGTTGAGTTTCTCCTGACCTTGGCGTCAAAATTCACACCACCCTTTCCGAAACCCCCTGCCTCTGCAATCACGAGCAGTGCTTCCACCATTTCGTACAGATTCACGCTGAATTGGTCAGTGTCCCACCCATTTTGGGAGTCTCCCCTATTGGCATCCATGCTCCCAAACAAACCGGCGTCGACTGCACATTGGACTTCATGCTGGAATGTATGGCCGGCAAGAGTCGCATGATTGACCTCGATATTGAGCTTGAAGTCGCCGTCGAGCCCATAGTGCCGCAGGAAGCCGATGGTCGTCTCTGCATCGTAGTCGTATTGATGCTTGGACGGTTCCATCGGCTTCGGCTCGACGAGAAAAGTGCCGGCGAAACCATGTTGCCGTCCGTAGTCACGCGCCATCGAGAGAAACCGGGCGAGGTGGTCTTTCTCGCGCTTCATGTTTGTGTTTAGAAGCGTCGAGTACCCCTCCCTGCCTCCCCAGAACACATAGTTCTCTCCGCCGAGCTCGATCGTGATGTCCAGGGCGCGCTTTACCTGGGCGGCCGCGTGGGCAACCACCGAGAAGTCCGGGTTTGTTGCGGCACCATTCATGTAGCGCTTATGGGAAAACAGGTTAGCGGTCCCCCACAGCAATCGGACGCCGGTCGACTCCTGCTTCCCCTTGGCATACTCTACCATTGCCTGCAATCGTTTGTCGGATTCGGCGAGAGTGGTACCCTCCTCGACGAGATCAAAATCGTGAAAGCAATAATACGGCAGACCCAGCTTTGTGACAAACTCGAACGCAGCGTCCATCTTCGCTTTGCCCCGCGAAACGGGGTCGTTGCCGATCTTCCAGGGCAAATCCCGCGTCGCTGATCCAAAGGGGTCTTCACCGGTTGCGCCGAAGCTGTGCCAATACGCCACGGCAAAACGGAAATACTCCTTCATCGTTTTCCCGGCAACAATTCGATCCTCGTCGTACCAGCGGTACGCCAATGGGTTCTTTGAGTCTTTCCCTTCGAACTCCACCCTCTTGACGCACGGGAAATACTCCTTGGATCCGACTTCGATCTTGGTCATTGGAAACTCCCTCCTTTGAGATATCGTCGTTCGCGGACCCGGTTCTTCGACAGGTTCCGATAAATATTCGTTCAAAAAATGCTTGCCTCTTTTGAATGATACGTTTATCTTTATTGAAGCGATTCAACTATTTCACAATCAATTCAATTTATCCAGAAAGTCAAGAGCTCGATCGGGATGCCGGCCACAAGAGGAGCGACCGGGCTTTCGGGCACCGTCGGTTCTCAACTTCCGGGGGTGACGACAGCATCGGTGAACGAAGGGGAGATTTCCCCGGTATGCTGAAGAAGCGAACATTCGAGGTTGTCCGGATTCGCTCCCGGAAACCCGCAGGCCTTGAATTTCATTCAACACCGGACGCAATCCTCAGCTACACCGGAACCCGAACGTTTGGTCCCGATGAAGTGAGAACGGCCGGCCTCCACATTGTACAACAAACGGGACCACACCGATGACCCCATTACTCATGAAAAGGGAAACGCGCCTGCGTCATATGTGTCTGGTCGTTCTTCTGGCTCTGCTGTCCATAACGTCCACGGCTTCCTCATCAGCGATCCGAAGAACCGAGAACTTCTGCAAGGGCTGGAGATTTCATCTGGGCGACGTTCTGAATGGCCAGGAACGATCGTGCGACGATTCCCAATGGCGACTGCTTACTCTTCCGCATGACTGGAGCATCGAAGGAACATTCAGCAAGGATCATCCCGCCACACCCGGAGGCGGCGCACTGCCCGGCGGGATAGGATGGTACCGCAAGACTTTTATGGTGCCAGCAACCGATCAGGGGAGACTGACGTCTGTCGAATTCGACGGGGTATACCGGAACAGCGAGGTGTGGATCAACGGCCACTATCTCGGCAAGCGTCCGTACGGGTTCAGTTCGTTCCGCTACGAGCTGGCACCGTTCCTGAAGTACGGGAGTACGGCAAATGTGCTGGCAGTGAAGGTTGATAATTCGCAGCAGCCGAATTCGCGATGGTATTCCGGCTCTGGAATCTATCGAAACGTCTGGCTCGTAACGACTGAGAAACTCTGTGTGGATCACTGGGGCACGTTTGTCACGACACCGCAAGTGACCGAAACTACAGCCAGAGTTTCGATCAAAACCAGAGTACGAAATGCGTCTCAGAAGGATCAGTCCATATCGTTGAAGGTTCTTATCGTTGACGGCGCCGGCAGGAGGGTTGCCGGCATGACGTCGCAATCCGTAGCATCGAAGGATTCCGTCTGTGAAATCGTCCAGGAACTCGTCATACGCAGGCCGGCACTCTGGTCGATCGACGATCCCCGCCTGTACACTGCCGTCACGACCATACAATGCAAGGGCCGGCTATGCGATAACTATGAGACATCATTCGGAATCCGGACATTTGCCTTCGACAGCGGGAGAGGCTTCTTTCTGAATGGCAGACAAACCAAGATCAAAGGCGTGTGCAACCACCACGACCTGGGCTGTCTTGGCGCCGCCGTCAATCTTCGAGCTCTGGAGCGCCAACTCGAGATCATGAAAGCGATGGGTGTGAACGGGATCCGCACATCCCATAACCCGCCGGCTCCGGAGCTCCTGAAGCTGTGCGACAGAATGGGATTCATCGTGATGGATGAGGCCTTTGACATGTGGAAAAAGAAGAAGACCGACTTCGACTATTCCTTGAGTTGGAATGAATGGCACCAGCGGGATCTCGAGGACATGATTCTGCGCGACCGGAACCATCCCAGCGTATTTATCTGGAGTATCGGGAACGAAGTCAGTGAACAATGGGACAAGCAAGACAGCAGCGGGATGAACATCGCACGCGAATTGGCCGGCATCGTACGGTCCCTCGATGCGTCACGGCCCATTACCTCCGCTTGCAACGACCAGGATTCCCTGAATCCCGTTATTCGATCGGGTGCCCTCGATTTGATCGGCTACAACTACAATCAGAATAACTATCCGCTCTTCCCGACAACCTATCCCGGGAAGGCCTTTATCGCCACAGAAACCACGTCTGCCCTGGCTACCCGGGGACACTACGATATGCCTTCGGACAGCATCCGCCGATGGCCGCGCCGGTGGGACCTCCCCCTTCTTGACGGAAACGTCGACTTCACGTGCTCATCATACGACAACTGCTGTGTCCCCTGGGGTTCAACCCATGAAGAAACCTGGAAAGTCATGAAGAAATATGCATTCCTGTCCGGGATGTACATCTGGACGGGTTTTGACTACCTGGGAGAACCCACACCGTACGGCTGGCCTGCCCGGAGTTCCTATTTCGGCATTGTCGACCTGGCAGGTTTCCCGAAAGACGCGTACTACATGTACCAGAGCGAATGGACGAACAGACCGGTGTTGCACCTGTTCCCGCATTGGAACTGGAGGCAGGGCGACACAGTCGATGTCTGGGCATATACCAACTGTGATCAAGTGGAATTGTTCCTCAACGGCCAATCTGTGGGGATCAGGAAAAAGATGGGGGAGGATCTGCACCTCGTGTGGCGCCTGCCTTTTGCTCCGGGTACACTGAAAGCGGTCGGCCGCACCGCCCGGAAGGATATCCTGACGCGGGTAATCAGGACGGCAGGAGCTCCGGCGACAATCGATCTTCAGGCCGACCGGAGCGTGATAGCCGCGGATGGAAAAGACCTTAGCTTTGTCACCGTCAAGGTCCTGGACAAGGAAGGAACGCCTGTGCCTCAGGCCAGCAATCTGATTCGCTTCGAGATTTCCGGTGATGGGAAGATTGTTGGCGTCGACAACGGACTCCAAACGAGCGATGAGTCATTCAAAGCGACGCACCGGAAGGCATTCCATGGCATGTGTCTCGTTGTTGTTCAGGCTGGTGAAAAGCCGTCTCACATCGTGGTGAAGGCGGCATCCGAAGGTGTTGCGGAGACGGCGATTACTATCACCTCAAAATGAGCGTGTCCTGGGCGGGCCGCAATGCCCTTGTGGATTCCCTTGGAATGAACTCCGCATCCAGTACCACCTTCTGGACGGGGAGCGGTTTTGGGGATTCGATGTTGTCGATGAGCATTTCCGCCGCCCTTCTCCCCAGTTCGACCAGCGGAGCATGAATTGTCGTCAGCGGCGTAGGAAAATATCGCGATAGCGGAATATCGTCGTTCCCCACTATGGAGATATCGTCCGGGACTCTTATGTTCATCTCGTTGAGCGCCGCCATCACTCCCAAAGCGACCTGATCATTGTAGCAGACGATGGCGGTGGGGTAATCTTCCTTGTGCCGTTTTTGAAAATACTCGATGCACTTTTCATAACCACTCTCCAGGTGTGCGCCGGTGGGGATGATCATGTCATTGCTGTAGGCAAAGTGGGATTCACTGTATGCCCGTCGGAAGCCGTCGATCCTTTCATACGTATGCGAGGCGTGGGTCGGCCCTGCGAAATGCACGATCTTGGAGTGTCCGCTGTCAATCAGGAATGCCATCGCCTTCTTCATCGCCTTGATGTTGTCGATGCTCACCACATTTGCATGGATCCCCTTGACGTTTTCGAGGAGAACAAACGGGAAATTGATCATCTTCAATCGAAAGAGATGTTCGATTTCTGCCGTCCCTTCCAGTACGGGGGCGATTATGGCTCCTTTTCTGTCGGTGTGTGTGAAATTCCGTGTCACTTCCTCTTCGTAGGCGTGATCGCCTTCCGAGCTGGCGATCACAACAAGATATCCCTTGTCGCTGGCGTACTGACGGACACCGGAGGCTACCGCCATGTAGAACGGGTTGTCGAGCTCCCGAACGAGGAGGCCGATGCTGCCGCGGTCCGTGCTCTTGTTCTTGAGAGTTCGGGCACTCCCTTGTGGCCGGTAGTTGAGCTCCTTGATCGCTTCGAAAACCGCACCCCTGGTTTCCGTCTTGACGGTATTCTTGCGATTGATGACGGCAGACACCGTGCCTATGGACACTCCGGCCCGCCTGGCGACGTCGGTAATGGTCACTTTTTTCATTAGTGACTCCATTTGGAAAAGACGAGGTTTTAGAAGAAAAGACTTGACTTTTTGAAAGAATGCCCTATATTGCTTAAAGCGTTTCAATCCCCAGGTAACCCCTTCAATTTAGAGTATCTCTTCCGAAGAATCAAGGGGCCATCGCGGTTGGGGACTTAGGTTTGGCATAAAGTCACGCCGAATTCTTCGCTGGGCTCTGCAAAGCTCGTCTCGTTCCTCCAAATTCAGCGTGTTGGTCTAAGGCTAAGGTGGAGTCCAACTCCCCCCTAATGCCTGGTAACAGGCGCAGCAATAAAAACGGCCCTGTGCAGACATCCAGGGCAGCGGCCTCATTGACGATTGATGATTGGTATCATGTTCCCTCATGAACAGAATCGAAACTATTTCAGACATTGTATGAAGAAAGGAGGCGATTGCAGAAAGTACAGCGAGAAGGCTCGTACGTGAGATAGATCGAGTTCATACAAAAACCAATGGCGGAGAACTGCATCATGGACTTGAGAAGATTTTTCACTCTGTCCGTTTGTGCGATAACGTTCCTTGCAACACAACTGTTCGCGCAGACGAACCTTACCGTGCTTAACCATAGCTTTGAAAAACCCGACTCGGGAAAGATCAAGGGTTGGGATGGGAAGTGCTCCGACGCAGGCTATACTGGTAAAAAGATGGATATTCCGTTCTGGAATACCGATGCCAAGGATTCGGCGGATTTCGACTCGGGAATTGAGCTAGCCACGACCACCGATGGAAAGTATAGAGGCTATCTGATGGGGGCCGACACTTCAGTGTATCAGCTTACCAACAGACGCATCGAGGATTCTGATACGCTGGAGTTGGCGGTGGATGCAGTAAACACGTACCAAGCACCCAGCTTCAAGATGGAGTTGTTTTATCTGCAGTACGACTCCGTCAGAGTCCCGATTGTCTCCGAAGTCAAGACCCTTACCTCCAGCATGGCGAGGTATACTATCTCCTTTTCCACAGACCCGAACTCATCACCGTGGATCGGTTGGAAACTTGGCATCCTGTTTGACAATGTGACGAACCCGGTCGGGACCGATAACCTCCATGGCGGCTGGCTTGGGTTTGACAATGTGCAGCTGCGGAATCTCAATCATACTTCTATCCCGATCGTCAACTACAGTTTCGAAGAGCCTGATTCAGGCAAAATAAAGGGCTGGAACGGGGTGTGCACCGACCCCGCGTGGACCGGCCCGACAAAGGTCCCGGGCTGGACCGGTGATAAAGACCCCCTCGATTCCGGCGTCGAATTAGGCTGGACTCCCCGGGATGGACAATATACAGCGTTCATGAGGGCGACTCCCGACTCCAGTGTCTACAACATGACCGACTATACGATGCAGGCTGACGATGTGTTCCAGTTGAAGGTCGATGGAAGGGCGACCTGGGCCGCGACATCGCTGAGGACGGCACTCTTTTACGTTAACGGCTCCGGGCAGAGAGTGATACTTGGATCCCAGGACAACCCACTTAATGCGGATTTGTCCTATGCGGCATACTCGCTTATTGCGAGTGCAGATGCGTCCGCTGCCGGACACAAACTGGGGATACTGCTCCAGAATTCCAGCACCCTCAGCGCCTCGTGGGCCGGCGCCGACAACGTTCGCGTCTTTAACATGACTCGAACGGTCACTGCTATCGGAACACAGCAAGCGGGGCCATCCAAGTTTGCATTGGCACAGAACTATCCTAACCCCTTCAACCCGACCACCAATATTCAATACACACTGAAGAGTACCGGCAACGTGTCTCTCAAAGTGTACGATGTCGTGGGCAGACAAGTGGCCAGTCTGGTTGACGGTATCCAGAATGCAGGGAATCACGAAGTGAGGTTCCTCGCCTCCGATCTGGCGAGCGGCGTGTATTTCTACAGACTGGTAAGCCCCTCGGGGACGTTGGTAATGAAGATGATGCTCATGAAGTAGGCGATTGCTGTTCTGTCCTGGTAGATCCAATACGCCTGCGGCTCTCCATCGGCCGCAGGCGTATTTTTTTCCGACTCTTCTCGGGAACATGAAGAGACACTGAAGGAGGAAGGAACCTCTGGCTCGATCACCCCACTCCATGGTCATGGCGGCAGTGCTTGCGGCCGTATTTCCGTCTGTGCCCCTTGCCCAATCACAGACCCCCCCGCCTGCACCCTACGCCTGGAAAAGCGTTCAAATCGTCGGCGGAGGATTTGTCGACGGTATTGTGTTTCACCCGACGGCCAAAGGTGTGTGCTACTGTCGTACCGATATGGGGGGTGCGTACCGGCGCAACGAACAAACGATGGCATGGGAGCCGATGCTCGACTGGGTCTCGTACGAAGACCTGAATCTCATGGGTGTTGAAAGCATCGCGCTCGATCCCTCTGATCCGAAGAGGATATATCTTGCCTGCGGAACCTATACGTCTCCATGGGTCCCGAACGGCGCAATACTCCGGTCGAGCGATCGCGGCAGATCATTCCAACGAGCAAACCTCCCGTTTAAGATGGGCGGAAATGAAGATGGCCGCGGGAATGGCGAACGCCTGGCCGTTGACCCGAACGATGGAAACGTTCTCTATCTCGGAACGAGACATGCGGGGCTGTGGAAAAGTGTGGACCGTGCCTTGACCTGGAGGAAGGTTGAGAATTTCCCCGACGTCATCGAGGCCCCTCCCGCAAATGTGCAGAGCCCCGACAGCATTCGACGCTGGCAACGACTCAACACGGGGAGCGGGATTATCTTCGTCCTCTTTGATCATCAAAGCGGATTCTCGGGCAGGGGAAGTTCCACGCTCTACGTTGGCGCTTCTCTCATCAATCGCGAAAACATGTTCCGCAGCACAGACGCCGGGATAACATGGCAGGCCCTTCCCGGTCAACCTACGCACTATCGGCCCACCCGCGCCGTTCTTGCCTCCGATGGGGTCATGTTCATTACGTACGGTACTTCCCCCGGTCCCTCACGCATGAACGACGGCGCCGTATGGAAGTTCAACACGACGAATGGCGAATGGATGGAGATCACTCCGGACAAACCAATGCCCGAACAACGCAAAGCATTCGGCTACGCCGCAGTTTCCGTCGATTCCCATAATCCACGGACTCTTATCGTAAGTTCATTCGGCCGCCCTGAGAGTGCGGGCAGAGATGATGTATTCCGAAGCACCGATGGCGGATCGTCGTGGAAACCGATATTCGGAGGGGGAGGCACGTTCGACTTTTCTCTTGCGCCGTACGTCGCACGAACGCCAATACACTGGCTTTTCGACATCGAAATAGACCCTGCCGATCCCAATCACGCGATGTTCACAACCGGCTATGGCGGGTACGAGACTTTCGACCTTTCCGATGCAGATGCCGGCCTGCCGACACGGTGGCGTGTCATGAGCAAAGGAATCGAGGAGACGGTAGCCCTCGATCTGCTCAGTCCGCCCCAGGGTGCACACCTGATTTCTTCAATCGGGGATTACGGTGGTTTCGTCCACTGGGACCTTGATGCGCCCGCGCCCGAAGGGAGCTTTTTTAATCCAGTGTTTGGAAACACGACCAGTGCGGCGTGCGCAGAGAATAACCCCGACGTCATCGTGCGTGTTGGGAGGGGAACGGATGACAATCCAGGTCGCAATATCGGCTTTTCGGTGGATGGCGGCAAGACGTGGAAACCCACCCCCACAATGCCCGGGCCAGAGTCCAGGCTCGGCTCAATCGCCGTTTCCTCGGATGGATTTATTTGGATATGGGCGCCGGATCCGATTCAGGGATATCCTCGCTCAGGCCGACCGCCGGTCCCCACGCCCGTGTATCGCACCGGGGATCGTGGCGCAACATGGTCGCAGTGCCAGGGCATCCCCGACAATACCAGGGTCATTGCAGATCGTGTGTCCGCACTGAAGTTTTACGCGATGGATTTGTTCGGAGGAAAGATCTTCGTCAGCCTTGATGGCGGGGTACGCTTTGCCGAGCACTCGCTGACCCTTCCGGGCGGTCCCGTTCGCACCAATGAAAACCGTGGCGACAGCCGTGGAGGAGAGGACCGGATTTATGCAGCACCCGGCAGGGAAGGAGACCTTTGGATCGCTGCATTCGATGGACTCTACCACTCCGCTGATGTCGGCAGGTCATTCTCACGGATTGATGGCGTGCAGGAACTCCATGCCTTTGGGTTCGGGAAGGAGGCGCCTGGCAAGTCGTATCCTTCGTTGTATGTTGTCGGCTCTCTCAACGGCCTACGCGGGATCTTTCGTTCAGACGATGTGGGGCACACCTGGATGCGCATCAATGACGATCAGCACCAATGGGGTCTGTTGCTTCAAATTACCGGCGATCCGAAGCGATATGGCCGGGTGTATATAGGGACGCACGGGCGGGGAATATTGTACGGCGACCCGCAGAAATGATGATCCCGCCGCACAAGACCGATTCAGCACATTCACAAGCATGGCAGGATAAAGACCGTGAAAAAGTGCATTGCTTTGATTCTCCTCGCGCTCTGCCTCTCGGAGGCTCTGTATTCGCAGTCGCTCACCATTACTGTCCTTCCGCGGAATATCGAAGGGGTCAGTGGGACGAACGCTAATCGAATTCCGTTCGCCTTTCGAGCATCGATCGCAGGATTGACCGCAAATGCCACCTACCGTTACATGAATCAATGCGTTCTCTCCTCGGATTTGCCCACCGCCAACGGTTCAGGGAACTGCATCTTTGCGTCTCCGTCAGGCAGTTTCGTCCGCACAACAAGTCCCGGTCTCGCTACCGTGGGGACGTACGGCGTATTTACCACGGATGCTTCGGGCAGCTACGAAGGATGGTTCATCACGGAACCAACGGGGAATGCCCGGTTCGTTCCCGGGGGTTACGTGTTTATGCGCATCATGCTGAACGACGGCGGCATTGGGACTGTCGTTGCAACAAGGCTCACCACTGCGGATTCCGTTCGTGTGGCAAAACTGGATCCGGCTGCCGCAGACAGTGCCGGTACCGGTCTCCGTTGCACGAGCACCCTGAGCCCAAAGGATTTCGTTTTCGTTTATGACGACACGGCCGCTACGGGTCGTCCGCTGTCTGGATCGTTCATCGAGGATGATGGCACAGCCAATACGACCGGAAACAACTATGCCGCTTTCTATGGCACCAGCGTCAATGGCGTCAATGGCGCATTTGGTCTCGTCCTGCCGAATGTGCTGCCGAACGGCGTGCGGCGGATCGAGCAGCGATCGCTCGCCAACGGAGCGCTGGTTTCATCGGCGACGGACGCCGACGGCATCTGGCCGAGCGGCGCGAACACGATAAATCCCTCGGGAGGCACGACTGAAATTGTGATGGCGGGGACCGATCTCGATGCCTACACTCTCACAGTGAATGCAACGCATGGATCGGTGACACGACAACCTGATCAACCGAGATATCAGCACGGAACGAATGTTCAAATCACGGCTATTCCCGACGCCAGTTACCACTTCGTCGCATGGACCGGAGATGTACCCACGGGTCACGAGACGGACAATCCGCTTGCAGTCACGATGGACAAGAACCTGGTGATCACGGCTTCCATTGTTCTCAACACCTCTGTGCCGACACTCATCGTGCCGACATTCTCGGGCGTCACCTCCACCACGGCGATACTTGGCGCAAAGATTGCCTCCGACGGGAATTCTCCGATCAACGAACGCGGCGTGGTGTGGTCAACGTCGCCCGGCCCGACGACGGCCGACACCAAAGTGGTCGCATATGATACTGCGGCGATATTTACCGACACTGTCGGCACCCTGCCGGCGGGGACGTTGATTTATTTTCGCGGCTATGCGATCAATGGCACGGGAACGGGCTATTCCCCTGACGGGACGTTCTTTACTCTCTCCAATGAACCTTCTCATCAGGCAGGGTCATTCCTTGCAACCGCAGTTTCAACAAGTCAAATCCATCTCTCATGGAGTGTTGCGTCAGGTGCGACCGGCTATATTGTTCTTCTACGGAGCGGTTTCGATCCGACGGGTCTGCCGCATGATGCGAACACGTATGCTGCCGGCGATACGATAGGTGACGGAATCGTTGCCGCAAAAATGCCGTCGGGTGACAGCACCTCTGTCGTCATCGCCGGGCTTCGCGCGGCGGTGTGGTATCACTTTGCGATCGTACCGTACGCATGGGACGGGTCGCATTCTGCCACCATCAACTACAAAACCGACGGCGCGATTCCCAGGGATAGTGCAGCGACATTTCCCGGCGCCCAGATGGCCGCACTTGTTCTGCCACAGTACATCCAGGGGAATAGCGGAACAAATGCCAACAGGATCCCCTTTGCCTACCGGGCCAGATTGTCAAATCTCAATCCAAGGGCTACGTACCGTTTCGCCAACCAGGTAGTGGACCAGACTGACGTTGATTCCGCGGATGGCTCCGGGAATTGCATCTTCGTCCCGGCAACGGGTAGCTTCATACGCACATCGGGCCCGGACCTTGCAACGTCCGGCGACTACGGCGAGTTCACGGCTGACTCGGCCGGAAGCTACGTTGGCTGGTTCATCACCGAACCGACAGGAAACAGACGTTTTGTCCCGGGCAGCTTCATCTTCATGCGCATTTGGATGAATGACGGCGCATCCGGTACGGTACCCGTTACGCATCTTTCGTTACCCGATTCTGTACGAGTCCTAAAACTGGACCCGGCCGCCAGCGACAGCACGGGGACGGGAATTCGCGGCGTGAGCACAGCATCCTCGATGGATTTTGTCTTCGCCTACGACAATATCTCAGGCAGCGGCCGCCCCATTTCAGGTTCGTTTGTCGAAAATGACGGCACCGATAACTCTCTTGCCAATCACTACGCCTCTTTCTACGCGGCGCGAGTCGATGGGATCAGCGGCGCGTTCGGTGTTGTTGCGCCCAATGCACTCCCTGCCGGCATCAGGCGGATCGAGTGGCGCTCTCGCACGACGGGGAGCGTTGTCGGATTTGTGACCGATGCCGACGGAGTCTGGCCAAGCGGCGCGAACACGGTGAACCCTGCCGGCGGGCCAAGCGAAATTGTGCTCGCGGGCTCTGATCTCCACTGGGTCACGGCTGTCGCCGATGCTCCGACAGTCGTGAAACAATTCGCACTCTTCCAAAATTATCCGAATCCGTTCAATCCGGTAACAGAAATCAGATATCAGTTGCCGGTAGCCAGCAGGGTGTCTCTGAAGGTGTATGATCTCCTCGGAAGAGAGGTGGCCACTCTGGTGGACCAGGTCAGAACGGCCGGATCATATACAGTGACGCTCAATGCGTCGACGCTTTCCAGCGGTCTGTATTTTTACAGGATGACTGCCGGCAGTTTCAATCAGACAAAACGCCTGATTCTCCTGAAGTAGAAATCGGGGTTCTCCCTCGCGGCGTTCTGATTTCACTTTGGCTGCCACCGCGCTGCCGGATTCTTGAAGCATGCGAAGGAGTTCGGCGCGCCACAATCTATCGTCGTCAGGCCTCGCTCATTGCTCCGGTCGGAGCAGGGTATCGCGCGGCGCCTCCGGGTGCGTTTTGGTCCCCCTGTTCGGCAAGTTCATGGATTTGCCGAAATCCAGCCACTTGTGGGTAGTCAGCTGCGGAAACGGCGGAACCACCACGGGAAACGGGACATTGTGCTGGAGGGCAATCACGTCGATTCCCGTCAGCTTGATGTCATTGAACTCATCCACGTTGACTTCCACCGTCGCGCCGTACTTGTGCCTCAGGGAATCTACATACGGGTCCAGGTACCGTGTCACCAGATCCAGTTGGTCCCCTCCAGGATTACCGATCGAGTTCAGATAGGATTGTTCCTGCCAGAGGCTGAGCATCGCATCTTCCCACATTTCAGTATTGTGCGTCACGATCCCATAGGAATCGTACCCTCGCTTGTACGCTTCATTCGAGAGATACCGGTCGCGCACCATATCGACGATGGCCAGTTCCAACTGCCTGGCGATGGTGCTCTTTCGAAGAGTGCCTTCCCGGAACACAAGAGGGTGTTTCTCCATTTCCTGAATAACATCCTCCATGGTCCACACGTGGCCATCAAGGCTCAAAAGAGGCGGTCCCTTCAGCATGGCAAGTTTCTGTTCTGCATCGCCGAGTGATGGAATCTTCGGGGCCCCTTGCTTGTACATGTCGGTGAGAGCGGCCTCCTCCCGCGTATCCTGAGCATTGAGGTAATATGGTGCGACAGCTTCCACAAATTGTTTGAACGCGGCGGGTTCGAACTCCAGCGTCTTTCCTGCCATCGTCCCCGTGACGAATTTCTCATACCGTTCGTCCGCCTGTTGGCGGGTCAACTCTTCCGTTACATCGTCCCAACGTTCGGTTTTCTGCTTCTCGGAGACAGCGACGTGATCTGTCCACCCCTTCACGCGAATAAAGAGATAGTGCCCTTCACCCACACGCAGAGGTCCGATGATCTGATGTGCAGTCGGTCGGTCAGTGAAGAGGGCTTTGTGAACGGCCTTGCTCTCTTTTGAACTCCAATCGACGTCTCGTCGCGGGATTGTGTCCTGTCCACTCAGTGCCTGATAGACGGCGGCAAATGAGCTTGCGGAAGTATCGATGATGCGTTTGACTGTCGAAGCGACGGAATCATTGGGAACATCGAAGTATTCGCAATGATAGGTTCTTCCGGCAATCTCGTTCTCCCTCCTGAGCTCCGAGGAATCGAGGCGCACCCTGGCGGTACCCTCCGCGTAATAGAGCACCTCACGCATGAGCTGTTCTTTGCGTCCTTGCATCATCCGCTGAAACGAGGAGTTCCTTGTCAGTTCATTGTCCCTGCCCGCCTCAAGTGCCAGCATTTTCTCGGCAAGCAACGAGTTCAGGACGATCTTCTTCTCAAAGCCACCGTTCCCTCTGCAGTACGATGGGCGGACGGTGTATACCGATCGGCGAATGAACTCGTCGATAAGGATGGACTTCCCGTCTATCCTTGCAATAACCCTTCCCGTGTCGGCAGGCGGAAGTCCTCGTTGGACATCCTTGACGCGATGTTTCGGCGTCGGCCGTTTTCCACCCGGTTCTTTCTTCGTGTCTGATTCCTGAGGGTGGTGAATTTCTCCCCGGTCGGATAATTCGGCCGGGCCCGTGCCGCTGAGTGCCTGTTTTCCGCAGGGACACCCGGCGAAGAGCGCTAATGCTACTACGCCTTTGAGCAGAGGTCTCGACACGCGTGGAATGGGGAATTGCATAGAAGGGTTGTCGTCCAATGTTCTCAATGGAAGCAACGGGGAGACGATGAACACGTGTATGCCGTGTCTACCGCCTCCCCGATCGCTGGATGGTACGGGAGAAGGAATAGCCCTAGAACAGCAAACTTACACCAAGAGATTGAACGTTGCCAAGAATGCCCATCGTGCGGTAGGCATAATCGACTTTCAAATCATGATCCCCGAACAGGTCGGTCTGCACCCCGATCCCGTAGGTCATGGAATACTGTGAATCCGGCATTCCGAGCGCTTTATACCCGGCGCGGAGAGACAACTTGCCGAGGTCCTTGAGCGTGAGCGAGTATTGCGCCCCGACGTTGACAGATTCGCTGTTGTTATTCGGATGCAAGGCATCGACGGAGACGACAATCTCGTGAGCATCGGTGAACAAAGGTGTGAACGAGGCGCCCATGCGAAAAATCAACGGCAGCTCCCAATCCTGCGTTGCGTATCTTCCCGGCGCATTGCTGTAGTTGCCGGCTTCGGTGGGGGCCGCATCGATCGGGACAAGGAGATCGAGACCTTCATACCGGAGAGGCGTTCCATAGTTGGAGATGCTCATTCCGATATCAAGCCCGTGCTTGTTTCCGCCTTCAGGAGAGAAGAAGCCCGTCTTGATGATGACGCCGAGGTCGAAGGCAACCGCAGTGGCGGACTCATGCCAGATCGACGAGTTGATCATCTTGGCGGTCACTCCGAAGGAAAACCAATCCACGAGATTTCTCGCGAAGGAGAGACTGACGGCAAGATCCTTGGCTGAGAACTGCTCACCCGTTCCCTCCTGCATGGCCACGGTCGTGACTTCCATGTCTCCGTAGTTCATCAGTATGAGGCCGCCGCCAATCGTGCCAATATCCGGCACGACGATGCCGAACGACGCGAATGTCGCGTTCATGCCGACAATCCATGGTTGTGTGACGAACATGACCTCCGTTCTCTCCATCTGGGCGAGGCCCGCGGGGTTCCAATAGACTGCGGAGGCATCGTGCACAAGGCTCACGTAGGCATCGCCCATCGCGATGCCCGCCGCCCCATAACCGATTTCCAGAAAATCGGCCGCCGTACTGCCGACGCGCGTCGGCTTCTGTGCATAAGCGGGGATCGACATGATCATACACGCCGCCAGCACGACCATTGTTCTGTTGGATCTTTGCAGTTTCATAGTGATTTCTCTCCCTGTGGCCCGATGATCACTTAATCACCGCGAACTTGCCGAGTTTTTCTTCTCCGGTGACATTGGATTTTACATCGTACACGTATATCCCAGCGGCGATCTCCAAGCCTTCCTTCGTCAGCATGTCCCACTGCACAGTGCCGTTGTCCGGCGGATTGTTGACATCGATCTGACGGACGAAAACGCCGCTCGATGTGAAGATCTTGATGCTGCATCCTGCAGGGATGTGTGTGAAGAGCAACACCCTCCTCTGGTTCAGCCCCTGGTTGCTGATGTACTGTTCCATGGTGTTTGTGACGAGGTACGGGTTGGGGACAACCTTGATTCGTTTCATGTCGCCGCTGAGCTGTAAAGCATTCGCGGTACTCTGCGTGTGCACGGTAAAGGTGATGGAATCATTCAACGCGCTCACGATTTTCAGTCTGTACACATCTCCCGGCTTCGGCTGTTCGCTCTGCAGTCGCATCCCAAACAGCGTCGCGGGGAAGACCCCCTGATTGGCGATCCGGGACGGGTAGCCTACAAGAACAGTGTCAATGTCGGGGTCGTAGACACCGTTGCCGTTCGCGTCTTCCACGATAGCGTCGAGCTCTTCAAATCCCCGGAATCCGGCCGGGTCCCGGACATTCTTGTTGATGATATGAAATGGGAACGACTTCCCAAGCAGTATTTTGTTGGACTGGGCGATCTGGCGGCCATTGGCATCCAGAATCGCGGCAAGGTTTTTGCTGGTTGTTTTTGACCTGTACGGCGGGTCCACCGTCGTGTCGACAAAGACGATATTGTAGTCGTAGGCATAGTACGGCATGATGATTGAATCGACTTGAATGCCGATTGGAGCATTTCCTGTCTGCCACTTGCTGAGTGCTGTGTCCGGAGTCGGAAACGCTGCCTTCGGCTGTATGAAGTACTGAAGCCCGTCGACGACGCTTGTGGTAATACCGCTGCTTGCAATCCTGGTGTACGGCGTTGTACCGATAGTGGCTTTTTCCCAGTTAGCCTGCAAGCGGCTTGTCGGAGTTTCCGCATAGAGTAGCGTGTTGCCCGCTGTAATGTCGGAGATGGAATATCCCTTTGTCGTGAAAAATCCCTCCCTCTTCGGACGTACGGCCGGCACAGTCTTCCACGCGACAACGGCCGTATCGAACTTCATCGAGTAGACATGATCCGGCTTCACAATATCGGAATTGAAAACCGACGCCGTGATGGTGGCATTCGACTGAATGTCCTGCGGGTCGGTGATCGTCAGGTTCGGAGGCGTATACCCCGCCGCATTCTGATGCGGTGTCACGATTTGGACGTTCTGTCCAACCCCAATGACGTTTTCGCTTTCGTCCAGACTGATGATCGTATTGCTCTCCGAGGGAGACATGGAGAGACCCAGCGCCCCGACGCCCTGGATGCCGTAATCATACGCGACGAGCGCGTAATAATACGTGCGGCCGTTCTGTACGGTGTTATCCACAAAATAGTGTCGGAGGCCGGTATCGTCACCAAGATAGTATTCGAGTCCGTTGACCGAAGTGAAACTCACGAACCCCTTGATGGAATCAACGAGGTCGCACTGAAAAATCGGCAGCTTGCCCGCGGGGTTGCCATACCCATCGCGAAGAACCTCGGCATCCTGGAAATGTTTGTCGGTCGACCTGTAGAGCTTGTAGCCCTCGAAATCGTTTGCGCCCCCGAGGAAGGGCTCGCGCGTGAGTTTGTCGGACCGGTCATCCCACGAGAGGTACACCTTTCCATCGGCGGCCTTGGCCGTCAACGTGGGAGTGAGCGGCGCCTGGGCAAACCGGTAATCGGATTGATAGACGAGTTCCACCATTCGCAACTTCTGGTACAGAGAAGGTGCCGGATGATGGTCCGCGACGTCATTCAAACCGATCAAAGGCTCGTACGAATTGACATTGGACATCGAGAGCCTCTCGGTTCTGCCATGGGCCAATCGGAAAACGCCGGATCCGAATGAGACGTAGAGGTTTGAAGGATTTGGGAACTCCTGAAGCAATCGGGGAGCGGTAAGTGTGTCGTAGACATTCTGGTCATTCTTGAGCTGTGCAGCACCTGTCTGTTGAGGATGCGGAAACATCGAGAATGAGGTGAGCCCAAGCATGTCCGATTCATGCACGTCGGTAATCGCAAAATCCGGCTCTGCGCCGACGCCTTCCAGGAAGTCCGGCCTGTGGTTGCACTCGGTGCCGTCTGCGTCGGGCCCAGTGTAGTTAAGATCGCTCGGACCAACGCCGTCGAGTCCAACGTCATCGCCGGCATCTTCACCTGGATCGTACCTGCCATTACCGTTCGCGTCTTTGCCATCTCTCCAGTCGCCGTCCTCGTCACCCGGCCACCAGAGTCCCTGGGCGACCGCCGGGACCTGATCGAGGCTTTTGTAGCCGAAGTATTTGAGGAATTTGCTTGTGTCATGGGAAGCCACGAACGCTGCAATGACCGCGGCTTTTCCCTTAATTGGGCCCGAGAATCCTCCCCAGGGACCTTCGGCGGGGTTGTCGCGGCGCTCATCAATCATGCCGTCGTGGTCATTGTCGATTCCATCGTTCGCCACCCCAGGACTCTCCAGAAAAGCCCAGCCGCTCACAGGCGGCGTTCCACCCCCAAAGCCGGCTCCGCTCAACGACCACGTGTAGGTGAATGCTTGAAGTGTGTCAAAGAATCCGATTTGATCTTCTGAGGCGGAGGTGGGGGACTTATTGCCGTTGGCGCAGTCGAGGTAAAAACCAAACACTCCTCGAGCCAGATCGTAATCGGAAATATTCGAAACGTTGTATTCAAAAAAGACGGCATCGCGGGTTTGTTGATTATTCCACTGATATGCCCTGACTTCAGCCCGCAAGCCCAGGCCGCCCCAGGCGTCTCCACGCTGAATAGTAATATCGTTCGGGCTGAGATCGCCTACGTAATGGCCCGGGCGTGGATAGAACTGTATTTTCAAAGGAGGCGCCGTCGGATCCTTGGGCAGGAGGTTCTCCTGGTCCTGTGCGTCATTTGCAGCCCAATAGGCTTCCAGGTCGGCATATTTTACTCCTCTGCCAAACCGACCATTCCACTCACCCGGCCACTTCTTCTCCAAACCGCGGGATGGCCATCCACCCGAAGGCCATGAATCAGGACGGTTGCTGATGGCCGCGTAGTCGCTCAGCCTGTTGAAGTACCCAAACACCGGATAGAATCCCCATTCAATGGATGAGCCCAGCGGCTGATCCATGAAGTTGGGCTGAATGGAAGAACTTTGCGCACACCACAAGGTATCCAGCAGCCCCTGGCTTCCGAGAGACTGGATGTCCGCTTCATCCGTAATCGGAATGGAATCGAAGGGACATGCGGGACACTTCTTGATAAATACCATATTGCCGACGATGAGATTGAAGCTGTCGAACGTGTTCAGTCCGGTGGCGTCATTCGGCCAGAGAGAGACGAGCGGACTTGGCCACCCCCCGAAAGAGACTTTATTGCTGATCTGGAGGGAGACCCTGTTGCCGTTCATCAATCCCAACCGGGAAGCGCTGGGATCGCCCGCCTCATCCGTCGGTCCTTCATATGGTCTGCTTTGAGCATTCAGATCCGCTACCATGATCGGAATGAGCGCTATCAGCAGAGCCTTAATAGTGGAATTGCGAAAGAGCATGATACTCTCCTTTTCGACTATGGTACTAGAACATGACCTCGAAGCCAACCTTGATGGAGCGGGGGTTGGTGAATGAGTTCGGGTCGTTAATCCAGTCGTAAATCGTACTGAAGTTGCTTGTGTACTTTGCTATATCCGTTGGAAGAAGGATCTGCTGGTTGGCTCTCCCGGTTGTCGTGTTAACCGCCACCTCGTTGAGTGCATCAAACAGATTATAGACGAGGAGCGTGAGCCGTGTTCTGGCCGGTCCAAACGACCAGAGATTTACATAGGCGTTGAGGTCGACTGAAAAGAGTGTGGGTCTTGTCGCATCGTTCGGCTGCGGGGTCACGAGCGCCTGCTGGCTGGTGGCAAGCGGGACCCAACCGTACGGCGTGCCGCTGTCGAAATGGCCTGTGATGGAACCACCGAACTCCTTGTGTGCGTAGGCGAGGGATGCGTTCAGCGTATGCCGCTGATCCCAGTCCATGGGGATGAGCACGTTGACTGGATCGAGCTTCGATCCCTCGCGGGTAAAAGTGTAGGTTGGACTGTTCGCGTTGCCGCGTGTATATTGAAGAGTGTAATTCACGGAAGCGGAAAACTCGCCCGCGAGATAATCGTACTTGAGCTCCAATCCCCGCGCGTTCCCATAATCCTTGTTGCTGTACAATCCGTAGTGGATGGCATTAAATGTCTCCACTGTTACGGCGCTCAGCAAATCATAGATATCCCTGTAAAACACCGCGACCTCGCAACTCATATGCGGATTCAGCTGTTGCCACAGGCCGGCCTCGTACTGAATCGTTTTCTGTGGTTTCACGAGCGGATTGCCCATAACCGTCTGGTAATCGCCGAGCACGGTGTGCCAATAATCCGTGTACAATGCGTACAACGGCGGCATCTGGAAAAAATGCCCGTAGGAGAACCTGAGCAGCGCCGTCTCGGCCAGTTTGTACGAGATGCCGAACCTGGGGCTGAGTTGCCGCTTCGCGGGTGCTCTGAGGTACACGCTCATCTTCTCCGGGTTGTCCGGATATGTAAGGGCATTTGACGGATTTCGAAGCTCGGAAGGATACGATGCGTTTGGGACGAAGCAATCGTACCGCAGGCCGGCATTGATGACCATATAATCGAACTCCATCTTGTCCTGCACGTAGGCGGAGTATTCCAGAGGCTTCACTACGTAGATGTCCGCACCTGAGGTTATCCCGGTGGGGAGGGAAGGCTTGTAGTAAAGATATGTTCTCATGCCGGTTACCGGGTCGTCATAAGAGCGGCTCTCATCACTGCCGTACGAATTGAGCACGGTCGTGTTGAATCGGTGAATGCCGTGCTTTGTATAGTCGAACCCGGACTTGATAGTATGTTGCTTGGTCGCCTGCCACGTTCCGTCAATCTTAAGATTGTAGTCCTCGATCCAATTCTGACTCCATGATTTGTCCTGACCTCCGGTGGAAAAGCCCGGGTTGTACGATGTCTGGGCGGCATACTGATCGGACACATACGCATAGACAGGCAGTCCGACCCTGTTGATGCTGTCTCCCCCCGCAACGTTCTTCAGCGTCTGCATCGGGTTTTCGAACAGGTAGTAGGCGCTCCAGTTCTTGATGTAGCTGGCCGAGGCTTCGTAGAAAAGGGAGTTCGAAAGAGTGTGGTTCAATTTGGCTGAAAGAAGCTGGGAAGTTGAATAGTTCGTCGGTACTCCTTCCGGGTTGAACTCGTAGAAGTGATTGTAACTCTTCCCTTTGTAGTAATTGTACGTATAGTCGACCGAAGCACGAATCTCCTGAAGGGGATTCAAGGAAAGCTTGCCGTACGCGGTGGCTGTGGTATTGTATTCCATCGCCACGACTGCATTGTCCCCTGTGTGATCCGAATGCCACGCGGTGGGGTCCGCGGAGGGCCAGTTGCTGTAGTTGTTGGGCATGAAGCGTCTGATCCCGTTGCGCGCGCCAACATTGTCCTGATACCGTCCGTTGACGAGGAATGAGAGGTCATCCTTAATAACCGGCCCCTCGAGAAAGAGCTGATAATCTTTGCTCCGGGGTACATCCTGAAGATTCGAAACGGTAAGACCGGTGAAATTGTACGTGTGCGGCGTAGCAAAATTGCTCGCACTGATGGATCCGGAACCCCGGAACTCATTGCCTCCATTTTTTGTGACGTTGTTCACGACGCCGCTCATCGCGTTGCCATACTCGGCGTTGAATGTCCCCGTAATGACCTCGACCTCCGAGATGGCGTCATTTTCCACATTGACCGATCGTCCAAGGGCGTATGCGTCCTGCACCTTGATACCATTGAGAAGATACGCCACTTCGTCCGCGCGCCCGCCACGGAAATGACCGCGCACCACGCCTGCCTGCAGCGCCACCACCTGATCGACATTCTCCACGGGCAGCGCCTTTATTTGATCGGACGTGATATTTCTGACCGAGCTGGTCTGGTCCTTTTTTTGCTCGATGAGGGGTGCGGTGACGACGACCTCCTGCCCTTCGATGACACGCTCTGACAGTCTAAAATCCGCCACCGTTGTCCTGTTGACCGACACTACAAGAGATTGCATAACCACCGGTTCGTACCCGATCAAGGTGGCGCGCAATCGGTATGTCCCCGGGGGAATGTTGAGGATGTAATACTCGCCGGCCTTATCGGTCACGGCACCGAGGCTTGTCCCGACGACCATGACATTCACCGCAATCAGGGGGTCGCCGGATTTCCTGTCGAGGATTTTGCCGGAAAGTTTCCCCGTTGTCTGGGCAACACCCTCTGTCGCAAGCAAGGAAAGGAGAACCACCACGATGCTCCACCCTCGTGCTTTCGATCGCCATGTGAATCGGTTTTCTGTTGGCATAGGAGCCTTCTCCGAATTCGAGTTCTCAGAAGCTTCTGAGCAAGCGAACCTCAGTTTCCGCCGGACGCAGACCCAAAGGCCCTTGTGAGCTAGTCCCCTCTGTCCATCCCACGGTCGTTTTTGCATTGTTGTTATCTCTCTGGTTCATGTGATACTACTTCATCAACATTAACTTAATCGTCTTCGCATAGACCTGTCTTCCGGAAGCGTCGGCGGCGATCATTCGGGCGAAGTACATCCCGCTCGCGGCGTTCTGAGCGTTCCACGCGACATTGTGCTGTCCTGCCGCCATCATGCCGCTTGCCAGTACCGCCACCTTGCGACCGAGAATATCGTAGATATCCAGAGATACCATACTGTTCTCCGACAATTGATATCTGATCTCTGTGCTCGGATTGAATGGGTTCGGGTAGTTCTGTGTCAGCGAGTACCCAAGGGGAGATGTGCGTGTACCGGCGATGCCAGTGAACTTGTTGCTGAAGAGTTTCACGTTATCTACGCCAATCCACGAATCGCCGTTTGGACTGATATTGTCAAACGAGATGCCGAGTGTGCGGCCGATGCAGGCCGGATGGTCGGCCGCGTGGAAGGAGATCGATTGATTCACCATCGCGCTTACCACCGCGTCCTGCCCCACCGCAAGGGGGATTTTCGCCCCCGCATTGTCCAGATAGAACAACGCCAGTTCGCAGAGAGTGGCTCCCCACGTCGAGCAAACATCGGCGGTCATCGTGACGTCATCGTCTGCAAGGATCACATGACTTGTAATCTGATACACCGATGTGTCGCTTCCCCTAAGATATGCCGACCAGGTTCCATCAGTGGCGTTCCCAAACTGTTCGACGCCGCTATCGAATGCCGGCGCATCGCTGCTCCACCCGGGGATATCATAGACGAGTCCGGTCCAGTTTGGATCGGCGCACACCCCATCCCAACCTTTCACTTTCTCCGTCCCCGGCAGCTCAAAACTCGGATTGACAATCTGAATGTTCGAGGTGTCTCTGGGGTGTGTGATGTTGTCTTGAAGCTTCGGTATGTTGACGTCAAGCCAGGCAATCCTGCGAGCGATCCAATCCTTCAGTCGAGTGACTTCTTCGGCGTACGACTGCGACGGCGGCTCGACTTCGGGCGCTGCGTTGGGAGCGGAAATCGGCCAGAGAGCAAAATGGCGTTGCTGCGCATCGTTCACTGAAGCTGCAACCGAGTCAATGTACCTGTTGAACGTAGCGAGAGAGAGCAAGCCAGTGCGGAGAAACTGATACCGGGCGATCAATTGATTCGTGAATGCACTATCCTGCAGCAGCCGTTTGTGCCAGTCGGGAACGGCGTACCCAGGATTCAGGTCGTTGGTTTTGTATCCCCATCCAGAACCGTCAGTGTTGGCGAAGATATACTCGGTGATATCCTTCCATGCCCAATCGAAGTCCCACACAGGACCGGCACGCAGCAAGCTGTCCTTGTCGTCCCTGTCCTTGTAGAAGAAACGGCTCTTTTTGTATCCGTCGACATTGCGCGACACTTCGCTGAGAATGAAGTAATCAATGAACGACGGGACGTCGACATACCGGTGGTATCCGAGGGACGAGTCGGTGAAATGAGGACCGTACAACGATCCTTCGGCATCTCTTATGAAATGTTGAATGTACGTCTTCTGTGCAGGCACGATGTCGGTCGGCTTCGGAAAGACGTAATCATAGTGCACCTGTCTGTCGGGGTAACCGAGCGGGGGATAGGAGGATATCCAATTATCATCCGTGCCGTAGTAGTCGACGCTGATGATATACCCTCCCGTGACCGCGACTCCGGTGCTGTCTCCTGTGGCCATCTTTGAGATGTCGACGCGATTCTTGTCAGGTTTGATCTTCTCGCAGAACACGTAGATGCCGCGGTACTCCCCGTTGAGCATTACCTCACATAATCGTGCCCGCGTTGCATAGTGTCCCATGTTGCGGAACCAATCAAACGAAATCAGGTTTCGCATGAGCGACTTGTCATCGTAGTTCGATGTCAAAATCCAGTCGTTCTCCTTTGGCATTCCGAGGAGCGAAACGTTCAGATTATTGCCCAAGGCATCGCGCGTTTCCAGGCCATACGGTTGCTGAGGAAATGTCGCAGAAAAATGACCACGCACTTCGATGCCGATGTATCCGTCATACTCCGCATCCGGGTCTGTCGGATGATTGCGTACCCCCGGCGCATGATCGATGATCCTCATAGTGGCCGTGATCTTGGTCCCATAGGGGATCGTTTGTCCGCCGGTGGTGATCATCACGATCGGTAAATTGGTCGAATCCAGGGAAACCGCAAGCTCGCCGAGGGACCCTGTGGACGCAGAAGCATCCGCCGCCAAGAAAGAAGAATCCTCCGATTCGCCTTCCCCGTATGTTTCCGTACCGGCACACAGAAGAACGGCGCCGCAGCACGCGATGGCAGTCAGCCTCATAGGTGTACCTCCAACGAGGTTCTCGTTTCGTATGTGTATGTGCTCCGCAGCCCGCAACAATCACCTTGGGCGAGGCGAAGGAGGACTCTACGTAACGGACAGTGCAATGGCATTGTTGACCCCCGATGCCAGGTCCCTGCAACAAGGAGCAGGGACGAGGATTACTTGATCAGCACCAAATGCTTCGTCTGTGTAAAACCTTCCGTTTGCAGTCTGTAATAGTATATACCGCTCGACAAGTGGGCAGCATCGAGAGTCACGGAGTAATCCCCGGCATTTTGATGACTGTTCACAAGCGTCTCGATCTCCTTTCCCAGGACATCGTAGATCCGTAACGTCACCTGCGCAGCAACCGGCAACCGGTAGCTGATCACTGTTGTCGGGTTGAAAGGATTAGGAAAATTCTGGCGGAGAAAATAATCGCGCTCCGGGTACGATGATCGTTGAACGGTTGTGGTGCCGGATTGCCGAAAGTCCACCCTGTCCGGAACAACCCAGGAGTTGGTGCTGCTTGTGTTCTTCGTGCCGGTAACTCGGACCTTGAATACATGATCGCCGGACGGGAGAACGGGGCTTGTCCACATCAATTGGTTTCCCGTGCGGGTTGCAGCGTAGAAATCTATGAGGGTTTCACTGCCGCCATCAATCGAAAGGGCGCCGATGCCATGCCCGGGATCTTCCACGCCGTAGAATCGCATCTGCGTCCCGTTGAACTCGACTGTCGCGTAGTCACCCGCCGTGTTATCCCATGAATTGCTCTGACCATAGAGATCCGCGCCGCATCCCGTGCAGTGTGACCAACCCGAGCCAGAGTATGAAAACGTGTTGACCCCGCTGCCCATCAGGGCGTCGTCAACGGTGATCCAATCACTTCCCGCGGTCTTGCGTACCGAGAAATTGTCGAATTCCGCCTGTTGCCATTTGCTCACAAGCAACCCCACCTGGCCGGATGCATAGGTACCGTCATTTGCCGTCGTTGCCACCACAGAATCCACAAACGCCTGGAGGGTGTCGGCATTGAAGCTGAGTGAAATTTTGTGCCAGCTGTTCAATCCTATTGTCGCCGTCCCCGCTCCAAGCTGCGTATCGACTCCCCCTGCGGTCTCCTTGAACAGGCTCCACGTTCCATTGCTCGTCACACGCAGGTGATAACCCTGTGAGGCGCCGGGAGACGATTGCGATTGCGTCCCTAGTCGGCCGATCAGATCAACGTAGCCAGTTTGCTCCAGCAACACATCGGTGCTCACCGAGTAGTTGGACCATCCCGGATCTCCTACAACGGCCAGCGGCGGTGTTGGAGAGCCGCCGGGCCACTCTAGAGGAGCCAGATTGATCATCTGCCGCAGGCACCGGCCGGTGCGTCCGCCATGGCAGCTGTCAACCTCGAATGCGCCTTGGATTGCATCAAAGTAGCTTGGGATTGCTCCGATGGCATACTGGTCAAAATTCTCAGTGTACGGCAGGCCCATCGTTGACGGCGATGGAGGGGAGGTTGTCCCTTTCCCCTGACCTGTCGTCGTGCTGATCGTATACACAAAACCCGGCTGAAGGGTGACGTTAAATCTCCCTCCGACCGGGAGAATATCGCTGAGGTGAACAAAGAAGTCGTTGGAATTTGGCGAATTGACATTTGAAGCCCACACATGGACCGTGTCAGTGGAAAGGCCTCCTACGACGGCAAACGTGACAGTCTGCGGTGTCGCGGCGTCCATCGTTTCTACGATCGTGCTATAATCCTTTGCATTGGTCGACTTTAGCGTCACATAGCTGCCGTTCGTTCGGACCCCCCCCAAATACCCGCAGGAGACATCCACATAATGCCAGCCGACCTCCGCAAATTGGGCGGTGTGTGCCATAACCCAGATGCTCTTTGCGACATAGTAATACCCGGACCACGGTTGATCGGCAAGCATGAGCCCACACCCGTAATAGGGGAGCGTGCGATACCATGCTGCGATGAGGCTCCAATTGATATACGCGGTCATCCTGCTGTCGATATAGTCCCGGTTCAGCGCGCGGGCAAGGGCTGTTGCGCCGGCATCGTAGTTTTGGGACCCGTGTTCGCTTCCCCATACGGGAATGCCCAGACCTTCCGCGACTGAAGTGTAGGTATTGTCGGAACAGTTCTGTTCTCCTGAAAGATAGCCGCATGGATAGTGGACACCCATGATGTCCACAGCAGCCTTGAATGCCGCATCGCTTGACAAATCACCCGCGATGTTCCACCCATTGTCCGCCGCCACCACCTTCGTCGTCAAGCCATTGTTCAGCAGCGCCGTCTTCAGGTTTTCATACCACGTCTTGTCCCAGCCTGATTCGTTCCACCCGCCGATGTAGTCGATATGAAGATCATGGTCTGATTGCGCGTGCTTGATCCAACTTATGATATAGTTGATATTATCCTGTGACCAGAATCCGCCCGTAAACCATCCCGGTGAACCCCACTCCAGGCCATAGAGTTTGATATTCGGGTTCCGTGATTTCGCCTGCTCCATCAGCCACCACTCATATCCACGAGTGAAATTCGAGTCGGTCCGTGAGCGCATGTGGCTCGCCTCGGCCCCGTTGGTGCTATTGGCATCGCCGCCGATCTCCACTTTCAATATTTGCAGGCTGGCGCCATAATGAGGCAGAAAGAGGTAGTCCAATATCTCATCCCGCTGCTGTGCCGGATAATCCCACAGCAAGCGCGATGTCCCGCCACCACCACTCAAGCCCCCAATCCCGTCAAAAGCTCGACCGGAACCCGTGCCCGAGATAACGATGGTCGTGCCCTGCGCCATCGCCTGTGGAATGGCAATGGGGAGCAGCTGCATACTCATGAATGGCAGCAACACTGCCATGGCTCTCGTGCTATGGTTCATAGCGACCCCGCCTCTCAATCGCCGCTCCCACGAATGCATCCTGCGATAGAACATGCCGCGCATCATTTCTCATGAGCAACAGGTCCTCACTTCAGGAGCAACAATTTCTTTGTCGACACATATTCGTCGGCGCTCATCCGGCAGAAATACACGCCGCTACCGACCCTGGCGCCGTCGTCATTCGTGCCGTTCCAGGCGATGGATTTATACCCGGCCTGCTGATCGGCGTCGATCAACGTTTTGACTCTCTGCCCCAGCAGGTTGTAGATTGTTATCGAGACCTTCCCTTCCTTCCTCAGTGCATACATAACAGTTGTCACCGGATTGAAAGGGTTGGGATAGTTTTGATCAAGGCGCGTGTCGGCGGGGAGAAGATTGTCTCCCTGCACTCCTCCTTCGGGCGACAAGACAAAGACCTTGAAATCCCAGAAGCTTGCCCACGCCGCAGGAGCAAGACGGGTAACTGTAATCCGCACATACCTGACGGATTTTGCGGTGAACAAATCGGTCCGGGTTTGCGCAAGAGTTGAATCATTGGTCTTGTCCACCGCCAGGGTCCACGCGACATTATTGGGAGAAACATCGATTCTATAGCAGTATTGGATCCCAGCCATTTCCCACATCACTTCCGTGCCCGAAACAGTATAGGCTGTCCCGAGATCAACCGTCCACCATTGGTTGAGGCTGCCATCACTGGCGCACCATCGCGTCCCTGTGTCGCCGTCATTCCCCTTGTTTGCGGTGTTTCCCTTTGAAGTCTCTTCCGTGCTTGCGCTCGCGGGTTTTCCCTGGGCAACGTCTTGTGCGACTCCGAGAGAAATGCTGAGTTTGACCGGCGTGCCCAATGGCACAAGCGCGCCCGCGGATGGGCTTTGAGTGATCACGCGATCAAACGGAACGCTTGTGCTGAGGGTCCGCGTCACGTTGCCGACCGCCAATCCACTCGCGGCGATGATGGAATCTGCGGCGGCGTGAAGCAACGAAAGGACATCGGGTACGATCGCCATTTGAGGTGTCGGAAACGAATGCTTGCTCAGGCTCATCGCCGATTGCGATGCCAGTATCGGCAGGAGGCGGAAACGATAGGTGTACGCCTCGTCGGAATACATCGTAAACTCAGGGTGCGGGCGCATTCCCCAGCTGTTGTCCCCGCCGACTCCCATCTGATGATAACTCAAGCGGAGGACAATGTCGCTGCTCATTGTGAGTTCGTAAGGGTGTTTCTTGCTTTCCAGCTCCCATGGAGTGTATCGCAATGCATTGAACTCCATGAAGGGCATGCCCACTGCGAGCAAGCCCGCGCCGGTATTGTCGGTCAGACTCATCCACTGGACGTCCGTTCGATTTCCGGTTTCCTGTGGCCTGATGTAAGAGACAAACATGCTGTCAATAGTCGTCGAGTGAACTCCGACATTCGAGCCCGTCTTTCGATCCCAATAATTTTCGAACGGACCCCGACCGTACCAGGTCACGCGGCGAAAGCTGGCCGGCACCATAGACAGCATTCCTATTTCAGGGATTTCCGGCAATTGTGCACTCCCGGGGACAAGGGTCGACGTCACGACGACGTTGCCGTCGCCATAGACATCATAGAGTATGCTGCCGGATGATTTTGTCGATGTGGGATATTCGAAACTCACCGCGACTTGAATCTGCTTTGCCGAGAATACTTTCACTACCACCCCGCCGACGGTCCGGTTCCTGCTCGCAATCTCCCACGTGCCGCACCGGGATGGCATGCCGTCGCCATAATCACTGCTGTTGGGGGCTCTCCAGAAATTGGGGACGGGGCCCTGCTGCAGCAGCGCTTTTCCCTGATATATGTACGAGACGATCGTTCCCGTTGTCTTATTGAAGACCAGGTGCAGATTGCTGTTGCCCACAACGATGCTATCCGGCCCTTCCATCGCGGTGAGTGCCGGAGTCAATGTCGTATCGATCATGGGCGGGGCCACCGCGGTAACCGGAATTTCAAACTGCTCCGATGCAATTTCGTAACCAGCGTCCGCCCAAAGTTCGGCATGTGCCTGCGTGAAACTCAGGTTCAGCCAATAATGCACGCCGGGTGCGGGTGCAATGGTGCCGAGGGTGACGGTGACGGCCTTGCTTGTCATGGGCGGAATGTCGAGATCTCCTGCGGTGAACGAGCCCCCCTTGACCTGCGTACTGTCCGCCATGAGCTTCCATGTGCCGTTGAACGCGTTCACGTTTGTAAACCGGTAGTAATTCGTAAGCTGAAACTGGCCGTTCAGGAGATTGACAGGAGTGGCCTTGATGTTCTGGTAGACCTTCTTTACTTCAAATATTTCCGGCTGAAGAGTCCTGTCGGCGCTGACGAGGCCGTTGGCGCAGAAGTCGGCGTCATTGGGATTATCTCCCCAATCGCCTCCATAGGAGAAGCCACCAAACGCATTCGTAAGTCCCTGGTCGACAAAATCCCAGATGAACGCGCCCTGAAGATTCGGATGTTTTTGGATGACATCCCAGTATTGATAGAGATCACCTTCGCTGTTCCCCATTGCGTGCGCGTATTCACACATGATGTAGGGTTTGCTGTTTCCCGAAGCGCCGTATGCCTCAACGGTCTCGACCGTGGGGTACATATTGCTCGTCATGTCGGCGACGGAGTTTTGCCCTTCATAATGCACCAGGCGTGAAGGATCTCTTTGGTGGACCCAGTCGGCCATTGCCTGGAAGTTACTCCCGCTGCCCGCCTCGTTGCCCAACGACCAGATCACGACGCATGGACGATTCTTGTCCCTTTCCACCATGCTCCTGACCCTGTCGAGACAATTTTGCGTCCATTCGGGCTTGCTCGCCGGGACGATGTTCGAGACGCCATGGCTTTCCAGATTAGTCTCGTCGATAACGTAGATGCCGTATATGTCGCAGAGATCATACCACCGTGGATCATTCGGGTAGTGGCTCGTCCGCACGGCATTGATGTTAAACCGCTTCATGATCTGTATGTCCTGCACCATGCGATTATAGCTCAGCGTTTTTCCATGGTCAGGATCAATTTCATGACGGTCCACACCCTTGAAGAGGATCGGCACGCCATTGATCTTCATCTGGCCGCCGATCATTTGAAATGACCGGAAACCCAGGTCTGAGCTCTCCGTCTCAATGATGTTCCCCCCCTGATCCTTGAGAGCAACAACGAGCGTGTAGAGATTTGGATGCTCTGCGGACCATTTCAGCGGATTTCCCACCGTAGTGCTATTCGACAACTCGATCTCCTTCCCTGAGGTGAACGTCGCCGTTCCCAATGAGAGAGACGTCACCTGACTTCCATCGGAGGCGATCACTGTTGCTTCCACGGAATAGCCGGTCGGAGCGGATGGGGAGAAGTACTTGACGCTCGCCTTCACTGTGAGCGTGGCACTCGCGTAGCTTCCGTCGAAATCGGTCGTGTAGCGAAAATCGGAGATGTGCACGGGGGGTGTGGAGAACAAACCCATTTCCCTGACGATGCCGCTCAGGCGGATCATGTCTTGATCTTCGAGCCAACTGCCGTCGGACCAGCGGTACACTTCGACGGAGATGTTATTCGTGCCACTGCGGAGGAACGGCGTGACATCATAGTCCTTCGGGGTGAAGGTATCTTCGCCGTACCCGACGTACTGTCCGTTCACCCAGACGTAGAACGCGGACCCGACACCTTGAAACTCGAGAAAGATCTCTCTGCCGTCCCATCCGGCGGGAACGGTGAAATCCCTGCGGTACGCACCTACCGGATTATACACCGTAGGCGCCACCGGAGGCGCCGGGTTTTCGTATCCGGTCCAGGGATATGTGAAGTTGGTATAGATAGGATAATCGAACCCCTGTGTCTGCCAGTTGCCCGGCACCTGAATGTCGCTCCACCCGCTGACATCGGTGCCGTCATGATAGAACGACGTATCCCGCCCCGCGGGATTGGTGGCCAGGTGAAATTTCCACGTTCCGTCCAGGGAATAGTAGTACGGTGATCCTACCCTGTTGCCGAGAATCGCAGATGCCACGTCGCCGTAGGGTACCAGCGTCGCATGCGCGGGGAGACGGTTTACCTGAAACACATCGGGTTTGTTATTCCATTCGTTGTTCGGCTGCGCGTCGACCCTTGGCAATGCGAGACAGAGGAGTCCGGCGGCAAGAAGCAGCGACGTTGTTCTGTTTCTCATTGAGCGCATGCAGTCAGCTCCATCGTTGGACGGTCTTGCATTACCATTACTTGATCAGGACCATTTGCTTTGTCCGTGCGATTCCATCCGCCTGCAATCGGTAGAAGTACACCCCGCTAGAGAGGTGGGAGGCATCAAACGAGACTTCATGCTTGCCGGCGGCGAGGCTCTCGTGGTCAACGAGCGTCGCGATCTCCCGACCCAACACGTCGTACACTCGAAGTGTGACACGACTCATCCGCGGGAGCGTCCACGATAGAGTGGTCTGCGGGTTAAACGGATTCGGGTAGTTCTGCAACAGCTCGAAACGATCAGCGAGCCCTGCGGCATTGTCTTCCTCCACAGAGAGGATGTTCTGACCGGGTTCAAGCAACACAAACTCGACTGTACGGGCCGGCGCGGAGATTCTGATTTGGCTTGTGATCGGATACGCCATCGCCGGAACATTTTGCAGACTGTCGAGCGGTCCCCACGCCGCGCCGGTCGGACCATAACCATTCACCGCAACGGCTTCAGGGAATTCGCCTCCGCCGACGCCGGTCAGGGTATAGACATAATATCGACTCCCGACTCCCATATTTTGCGGCGAGAGTCGCACGGTCAGGTTTACCGAGGATTTGTTCATCAGCACGACTCCCACGTAGCCATTGCTAAACGTCGTCGCCCAGCAATGTACGTCGGCGCTCCCGGTAACGGTTGAGCTCAGCATGTGGTCACCGGTGAATTGCTGCAGATAGTACAGGTAATAGAAGTCCGGTCGGGGATTCCACTTTGGTATGGCCGTTGGGTTGCCGTCGAGGAAATAAAACATGCCGTCCTTGTCCCAGTTGGCAACCAGCCATCGGGCAGACATACCGAAACCGGTTCTCATCATCTCGCAACAGAGCATCACTGCCTGCATGCCGTTTGCAATGGAGACTTTGGCGGAATCCGGGCCGTTACAATTCCATTCGGTGAGGGCAACCGGTTTGGGCGAGGCATGTTTGCTGAGGATGTCCGAGCGGATGAATGTAATATTGGCGTTGATCGTCATGCGTGCACTCTCCACCTGGTTTCTCACGGTGAGGAACCCGCCTCCGAAATAGTTGTGCATCACGTAGAAATCCGCTGCGTCCCCTAATGCGCTGAATACCCCCGAGTTCCAGTCATGGTTGGCAACATCCCAGTCTGTGGTGCCGTCGAAATGGAGAATCTGCGCGCCGATGTAAATCGTGGCGCCGATTGCGGCGGCGGCGGCTCTCATCGAATCGGCAAACACTTTGAAGTGCTGACCGTACAACGCACCGGAGATGATTTGCGGCTGTCCATCTTTGTTTGCAGCGGTATCAATCATCCACCCTGCTTCCCATGGCCCGCCGTTCTCATTGCCGATTTCCCAAAATTTAGTGCGGCCATTATCGGAACGAACCCAGTCGGCAGCATAATGTGCCGCCCGTTCCGCCGGCTTCGCGCCGAGGCCGTAGCGGGCATATCCGTAGTTGACAGTGATCAATCCCTGGGAGCCCAGTGAATTCCGCAGATCATAGTAACTTGCCGGATTGATCGAGACGCCCGGGCCGAAATGAGGGCCGAGTGCCGCCGGCACGCCCCCGTTCTGCCCGTCGGGAATCGTGGCTGGCAAGTCACCGGGATTTGCATTCCAAAAGAACACATCGGACCAGCTTCCGCCGGGGTAACGGAGAAGTGTGGGAGAGAGCTTTTTGAGATGATCTACGAGGACGGGTGTGTTCACATTCTCCGGGACCCAAACTGCCACAGCATTCCCAAAAATGTACTTTGAGACTTTTACGAGAGTATCGGCTGCGTTAATCTTCACCACAATGTTGGGGGATGCCGCCGTCTGGAGGGTGTCGACATAACGAGTTGGGGCAATGGCCGCCTTGGGCGCATAATCCCAAAGGAAGCAGTTCGTGCTGTCTTGTCCGAGAGCGGGGAGTGCTGTAAGGAGGCATAAGGTGCAGAGAACTTTAAGGCGATCGATTTTCACCTCCACCTCTCTTCAGGGTTAGCAAAGTAGCAGTGTTTGCTCCAAGGTCATTTTCTCGCACAGCTTTCCGGTCTCAGCGGTCGATACAATATGAAGCCAGACTCGTTGCTTCCTCCGTGCGCTGTTGCCACGTTGAAACACGTACGTGTGTCAGTAAATGGAAGGAACACGGGGAAGGAGAGCACATTCGCACCCAACCTTCGATCGCTGATCCTTCCCGGTATAGTTACAATATGAAACGTTTCATTCCGGGCCGATGACACTCATCACGTGGCCAAAGATATGCCGGAGTGGCGCGTTTGCTCTCGTTTTGATGCACAGAGATAGGTGTCGCTCGGGAAGACCGTCAAAACGACGATGTCAAAGTACGGAATACAGGGAGGCCGGGAGTGACGAGTAGTGTACAAAGGTAATCAAAATATATGGAAACGTCCATATTTATAAGAAATAAAATTCGTGGCGATGTTCCACGTTTCTTCATAGGTCGAGCTCGAAAAAGTTCTCAAGTGACCGTGCGCCGCTCGTTCCTCGCAACATAGGGACGGCGCGGAGGTTATCGTAGTTTATACAGCGCATACGATATTCCAGGCATTTCAAGCGAGTAGCTCCCCCCGTGATTGGAGATCCTCAGTTTGTCTCCTGCCAGCAGTGTCATGCTCTTCGCGGAGAGGTTCAGCGTAAACCCTGCCGACACGGCTTTCTCACCCGGGTTGAACACGGCAAGGACCACGTCCTTGTCGGCTGCCCGGACGAATATGAAAGGGTACGTATTGCTACCGGCCAGCACAGGCACAAATTCAGCGTAGCCGGCCAGCGAAGGTTCATTCTTCCGCAATTGGATCAGTCGGCGAACGTAATTCAGCAATGAGTTTGGGTTGAGTTGTTGTCCTTCCACTGTAGGCGCATCGGGCGATGAATCCAGAGGCAGGTACAGCTTGCCGGAATCGGCTGTGGAAAAACCAAGGTTCTTGCCGGGGGACCACTGCATCGGTGTGCGGGCTCCCGCCCGCGGCTTGTATGCACCTTCAACGTAGGGGAGGTCGTACAGCTGTCGCATACCGATCTCGTTGCCATAATAGATGAACGGAATTCCGGGCATCGCGAACGAGAACGCAAAGATCATTTCCAGTTCGTGCCGGGTGCGCCGGATATTCAACCGCGAAACGTCGTGGTTCCCGAGCGGGAGCAGGATATAGCCTTTGTCCTTCGTTTTGGCGTACTGTTCCAGATAGTGATCGAGAAAATTCCTAATGTTCCCTCTTCCCTCTCTGTCGAAAAAGCTGTGACCTTCGGAGAACCCGTTGAGAATGCGCCAACTTTCCTTCTGCAGAAGGTCGTTGTAGCCAGCAAACCAGTGGAAGAAGTCGGCATGAAAACCTGCGTCCAGCGAAGATTCAGGATATGACCATTCCGACACCATGAACCCCGCCGGGTATTTGGCATCCATGATTTGCCGTATCTCCCGCCAAAACCGTTTTGTCGGCTCGTCCCGCATCGCAAATGAAGAATCGCCTTCCCCGACGTGAGCATTTTTCACGAGCGCCCCGGCCATATCCGCCCGGAAGCCATCTGCTCCCATGTCCATCCAGAATCTCATGACCTTCTTCATTTCCTCACGCATGGCAAGCACGTCGGGATGATCGACGGGTAACTGCCATGGTTCCTGGGGATGGACAAACCCAAAGTTCAAAGCAGGCTGGGACCAGAAGAAATTGCGCATGTACTGGCCGTTGCGGCGTCCATAGCCTTTGATGAAGAGATCACCGTATGCCTTTGGCGGATCCCTCCAGACGTTGTCTGTCCAGATGTACCAGTTGGAAAACGTGTTGTTCTCCTGCCGTGCCGACTCCTGGAACCAGGGATTGTCGATGGACGTATAGCTCGCCACATAGTCAAAGATTATTTTGAGCCCTCTCCGGTGGGCTTCCTCGAAGAGATGCTTTGCGTCTTCGTTCGTGCCGTAACGCGGCGCGACGTGATAATAATCTGAAATGTCGTACCCGGCGTCGTGAAAAGGGGATTGAAAAAATGGATTGATCCAGATACCGTCCACACCGAGGCTCTTCACGTAGTCGAGTTTCTCGATGATCCCTTTCAGGTCACCGATGCCATCGCCGTCACTGTCGTAGAATGTCTGCGGATAAACCTGATAAAAGACCGCAGTATGAAGCCATTCCGGGCACCTGGGCTTCACGTATCGGCCGGTGATGACCGTCGTCGCGGGAATTTGAGCCGCGGAATGAAGTGCGCCGATGATGAGGAATCCTAGCACGCCTTTGATACCGCGATTCATGCGAACGTTCCTCCGCTTTCAGTCAATGGCACTTCACTGATGAGCGCCCCATCCCAGGTGCCGCTGCCTTTAATTGCCGGCGACCCCGAGCGGGGAGAAGTACAAGAATACGAGAACGATGATAACGACGACTACCACAGAAAGGATCACATCGGTCTTGTTCCAGCTCGCCCGGGATTTCGCCTTGTCCTCTGCCACTGTTGTCGCATACGTCAAGCCGTTCAACTGTGCCTCCGAAGGCTTCGCGGTCAGCAGGCTGACCACCACCATTACAACGATGGAGAAGATAAAGAGCAGAATACAGAAGTAGAGAAAGTTGATGGTGGCAAAAGTGTAAAGGATTCCGCTCAGATGATTTCTCGAGAGCTCGAGCACGATTCGCATCATGCCGATGACAAATCCCGACACCATAGCCGTCAGCGCCCCCGTTCCATTAATTCGTCGCGAGAAGACGCCCAAGAGGAATACGGCGGCAATCGGCGGGGCGAGATACGATTGTACGCTTTGGAGGTACTGATACAGAATGTCGGAGATCCCTCTCATTACCGGAATCCAGACCATTCCAAGGACGACGACAGCTGCTGTCGCGATGCGTCCCACCTTGACCAATTGCTTTTCTGTTGATTCCGGTCTGATCTTCTGATAAATGTCCAGAGTGAAAAGCGTAGAGCATGCATTGTATACCGAAGCGAGTGAGCTCATGAGCGCCGCGAGGATGCCCCCAGCGAGAATTCCGCGCAGCCCCACGGGAAGCAAGGCTTTTACGAGCGTGGGGAATGCCTGGTCGGATTGGGCAAGATGGATCTTGCCGGAGCTTGCCAGTGCATACGCCATCAAACCGGGAATCAGGAAAACGAAAAACGGAAGGAGCTTCAGATATGCGGCAAAAATCGTCCCCCGTCTGGCTTGCTGTTCGTTCCGCCCTGCGAGGCATCGCTGGACAATGTGTTGATCGGTACACCAATACCATATGCCGACAATAGGGGAGGCAAACAGGATCCCCAGCCACGGGAAATCCGGGTTGCTGAGCGGGAGAAACATGTTGAGGTGGTCCTTCGTCACGGCACCGACGAGGTTGTTCCAGCCGCCAAGCTCGATAAGGCCCGACACCGTAAGAATGATCGACCCACCCAGAAGGACGATTGCCTGCAATGCTTCAGTGTACATCACGGCATGCAGTCCGCCGAAGATCGTATAGAGTCCCGTGATGACGATGAGCACAATCGCCCCGGTCCAGAAATCTACCCCCAGGAACGAATTGAATACGACAGCGCCCGCGTAGATTGTCACCGATGCTTTTGCAATAACGTAACTGAGAAGCTGGACGATGGAAAGCAGCCAGCGGGTCTTCTCGTTGTACCGCCGCTCCAGGAATTCCGGCATGGTGAACACCCGGCTGCGCATATAGAACGGGACGAATACCCATCCCAGCATGAGCACAATCCAGGAGTGGAGTTCGTAATGCCCCATGACCAATCCTGACTTTGCCCCGGTTCCGGCAAGTCCGACGATATGCTCCGACCCCACATTCGAGGCTAGGATGGAAGCCCCGATGACGAACCAGCCAAGGTTCCTGTTGGCGAGGAAGTAATCTGCAGGTGAATCCTTCTTCCTGCGGATCGACCAAATGGAGATCCCGCCGATTAGCACAAAATAGAGGGCAACGACAACCCAGTCGATGACGCCAAGAATTTCCATGATGAATTCTTATTTGGTGTGGGTGTGGTTGATTTGAATGCACAAAGCAAAGGAGCTTGTGAGTCGCGACACGAATGAAACTGTCCAGAACACTCGTCAGGTCACCCATGCCTACGGGGGGATCAGTGGGTTGCGTTAGCTGGGGAGTCGAGAACTTCCTGCATACGATTCCGTAAAACGGAACATTGCCGTATTTCAAACGGGGGTAACCACCTGATGAGTCAGGGGGCTTCCGATGCTACAGGCAGAGTGAGACGCCCAAATGTTCTTCGCCCCCGTCTGCTCGGAAGATTTCGGAAAGCTGCGGCGGCCTCTTGACTCTTGAGAACAATTGAAGTTAGTTGAATCGGAATTGAACCGATTTAATCAAGATAGGGAGACTTTTCAAAAAGTCAAGTCTTTTTTCTTTCCCGCGACTCACCTCTTTGTGGTGCATTCTTGAGTGTCCGCGATGACATCTTTTGACAATCGAAAGCAAGGGAGTGACAGAAGAAGTGCGGTACAAAGCGTGGGTTGTAAGGACGTTGATGGACAATTGTCCAGCCGAAGAGGTGCCCAGACGTTTGAGGACGTACAGCCCTTCACTTCTCGCGTCAATTTGACTCTCGCAATCCCCCGCCGTATTTTGCCGTTGCACAGCTGGCTCCCCGTGCCAAAAGGATGCTACGCAGCCGAGTCGTCGTCCCATGATCGGCAATGTCGTTTCCTCCTACCCAGGGGAGGAATCCTCGTGAAGCCGCCCGTGGAATATCGTGGCATTCGACACACGATCCCAGGTAAAGCTGCGAAACAAGCTGGAGACCCGCCAGAAAAGGTCATGGAGAAACGTGATGCACCTCAATATGCAAGGACGTTGATATGTCAACAAATCGAGAAAAAAGTCTGATCATCTCATATTTAACGATGCGGAGATTCATAGGTATTCTCGGAATATCGCTCCCCTTCATCGTCATCCTCGGAGGGTTAACACAAGGTGAACCAGGTCTCCAGGGGTCAATAAGCGGTTACTATTACACGAACATGCGCGATTTGTTTGTCGGGATATTGAGCGGAGTTGCGTTGTTTCTCTTGTCGTACAGAGGTTATGAACAGATCGACGACATCGCTGCGAACTTGAGCGGGCTTTTTGCGCTGGGAATGATCCTCTTCCCCACTGCAATGTATTCCGGCAAAGCTGTCAGAGTCGGGATGTTTCTCATTGCTGATAATATTTCCGAAACAATCCACTTGGCGTTCGGTGCATTGTTCTTCCTTGCATTGTCGTTCAATTCACTCTTCCTCTTTACCAGACGTCATCCGGGCGTTATGGGTAAAGAAAAGAAACGAAGGAACATAATCTATCGCTCTTGCGGAATTGTGATGATCCTTGCAATAGCATGCATAACCATGTATACGGTTTTCTTGCGTGGGACCTTCATTGCAGCGATAAATCCGGTGCTGATACTTGAATCTGTTGCACTTCTCGCCTTCGGTATTTCATGGTTGGTAAAAGGACATACATTGTTCAAAGATAAAAGGAAATAGTGTTGCCGAAGCTACAGGGCTTAGGTCGATGAGATCGTCAGCTTGAATCCGTCCGGGTCACGCAATCGGAATATGCGCGCGCCCCAGGGCATGTCGGCGGGCTCAGAGTCCAGAGTGCCACCGAGCTCCTTGATCCGCTTCGCGATCTCATCGACGCTCTGATCCGTCGTGATACGCAGTGAGAACCCCTCGCCCTTGACCCGGTCCCATCCCTTCGCTCCGTCATCCTGATTGATTGAAAGCTGCACGTCTCCGGCTTTGAGCACCACCCCCCTCAGTTTTCCATCGCGCTCAAGCTTGCGGTCGATGGTGAATCCCACCACATCGTGGTACCATGCCATGCTCTTCTGGAGATCCTTCACGGTCAGCGAGACAGAGAGGGATCGACCACGTAACAACTCAGGCTCGGCGTGTTTGGTGGTATTGCCTGGGACGGATGAATTCGTGCTCATGGATCCTCCGGTTTGGGCTTGCAGTTTCCGATCAGGTGTCAATGACTGATGACATAGAGAAAAGCTCCGACAACCGGTCCGCGCGGTCGACGTCCAGATTCTCCCTGAGGCGCATTGGCCGGGGGGGGGCCGTATACCGGTTGAAACAGATATGCCACATGCTTCACCGTATCGACGGATATTGTCTTGGCCCCGCTTGCAGTCGTGACTCTGGCAACGATAGTGTATTTGTCTGGTGCATCTTCATGGGCAATCGTCACATTGCTATCGCGTCCGGCCGGAATGTACACCAGTTTCTCCGACGGATCCCAGCCGAGAGCATCAACGCCTTCGCCATTCGGAATGGTTGCCACAATCTTGCCGGACTTTGCATCCACAACAGCAGAAGTCTTGCCGCAGCCGGAGAAGATGCGGTCGGAGGCTCGATCATAAGCGATTCCGGTAGGCCCCTCACAGGGATCGAGCGGCCACGACGCAAGCACGTTCATTGTCCTGGCGTCGAGGACCTGAATGGTGTTCTTTCTCTCATTGTTGACGAAGAGCTTTCCTTTCCCGTCGCTCGCGGCGCCTTCCGGTGAGTCGTCCTCAAGCTGGGATTGTCCGGTAATCACACCCGTGCCCGGGTCGATGGCGGTCGCCGTACCGGGTTTGCTATGATTGGTCAGGATGATACGATCTGAGAAGTCATCATACATGATACCGTCCTGACCGCCGGCCGGAATCTTGATCTTCTTGATCAGGGCCAGCGTCGTCAGATCAAACATGGAGACGGTGGAATCACCGCGGTTCGTGGTGAATCCATGATTGTACTTTGTGACAAGGGCGATCCCGTGCGTGTTCGGCGTTTCGGAAATATCCCCGATGACGGTGCCTTTATTTCCGTCGAGTACCATGACGTGCGAACCCCTCGAGACAAACACCCGCCCAGTGCCGGGCTCAGCTGTCAGATAATCAGTGCCCCCTTCGCCCCCGATGCTGAATTTCTGTACGTTGAATGTCTGTGCCTGCGCACCGGCAGTGATGCCTGCCGCGACGAGCAGCGCTGAAACGATGCTGAGAAATTTTGCCATTTCGTTCTCCATAGTTGATTCTATTTCTGTGCGAGCCTTGAGGCGTGTGTGGCCACACATACCCAGCTCCCGGGCCGCTTCACCCAGGTGTCCGTGTACGCGTACGTTCCGCTGATGTCTTTGCCTTTCAACTGCTCCTTGACAGTATTGAGGCCGGTGACGATTGCGGCGTTTCCATAAACACGGACCTTCATGTCGGTCGCGACCGCGGAGGTGACCACGTCATCACCGGACTTCAACATTTCCAGGTTCTGAGCCTTGGTGAACATCACCCCGTCGGGATCTGTGAAGATGTAATCATCCGCCAAAATGCGGCCGAGCATAACCACGTCACGCTTCATCGATGCATCGTTCCAATCATTTTCCAGCTTGATCAATGCCTGTTCGACCGGCAGGCCTTTGGGCTTCGCCTGCCCGAACACCGTTGAGGATACGCCAACTCCAAGCACGATAACCATTGCCAAGGTCAGTGCCGACAAATAGACGGCAGGTCGGAATCCCGGGAATGTCATGATAACCTCCAATGAAGGATTAGGGATGGTGTGGGTGCAGCGGGGTGAGACGCCCGGGCGACAGCTGAGTGCAAAGACGGCAAAGGGAAAGCGTGCCCGGGCATGGTAGAGCATTGTACACTGGAAATGAACTGGGGAAAGGTCTCAACTGAGTATATACAGAAAACCGGCTCAACTGTCAAACCCGCGAGCAGCCGGGGGGCGGCCGATTAGGGCACGTGCACTGAAGTCCCCCGCTCCAGGATCATCCGACGCGCTCCATTTTCCCCGCGGTAATAGGCCAGTTGGCCAGGTATGCAAACGAGAATACCAGCTTCCTGTTCCACACACGCAAATGCTTCATCCAGCGGCAGTATACGCTGGTCTCTTGAGGTACCCATCAAATAACCCTTGGATCCGGCACCCTTGGCTTTCAGCAGATCCACAATATCTGATTTTGAGTCGACAGGCGTAGACCACTTTGGATCGAAGATGATGGAATGGTGCAGGATCTTCAGCGCGTCCGGCCTCCGGTTCGATTTGCCGAGAAGTTGAAGAAACCGCTCCCGCTTCTCGGGAGGAAAGAACGCGCGAATTGTCGGCCCTTCATATTTGACGAATAGCGTACTCATTTCTGTCTCGGCGCGTAACGCCTCCCATAGACGTTGTCCGTCACTTTTCTAAGGTACCGATGTGATCGGCAAGAAGCAATCAGCGGGTTGGAGAAATGACTGCGACGCCGAAGAGAATTCACCTCCCCCGGGAGAAAGGAGTTTCTGTGGTCGAGCGCTTGAAAATGATGTGTGTCCTTCGTTGAATGTTTGGGCAAAAGGATTATCTTGAAGCGATACTTTCTCACAACAGGAAACGGAGACCTCCCCATGAACCATGTCCGGCACGCACTGATGTCTTCACGATCCGTTGTTCTTGTCGTATGTGCGCTTCTATGTTCGACGGTAACACGCGCCCAGGGTCAGCATGAGGTCGATCAGGGAAACGGCTTCAAGGGCCCCGTCGGTCTGCAGCTTTACAGTATGAGGGGGCAGCTGGCGAAGGATATCCCCGGGACTCTCGGCCGAGTCCACGATTTTGGCATCACGTACGTTGAGCTGGCCGGGACATACGGCATGTCTCCGGAAGAATTCAAGGGACAGCTGGATGCCGCCGGGCTGACTCCCGTCAGCGGCCATTTCTCCTACGAGCAGTTGCGTGACCATCTGGGAGACGTCGTACGCGAGGCCAAGACGTTCGCTCTTCGCTATGCCGGTTGTGCATGGATCCCGCGCCATGAGCCGTTCGACGAGGAAGCCTGTCGCGAAGCCGCTTCAGTGTTCAATCGCGCCGGTGCCGCGCTCGCCGCCGAGGGGGTGAAGTTCTTCTATCACACGCACGGGTATGAGTTTCGCCCACTGAAGGGCGGCACGATGTTCGATCTGCTGATGTCCGAGACGAACCCCGACTCGGTCTGTTTCGAAATGGACATATTCTGGGTCGTCCACGCCGGACAGGACCCCGTAAAGCTCTTCGAAAGATACGGCAGCCGGTTCGCGCTGATGCATCTCAAGGATATGAGGAAAGGAACCCCTACCGGGCTGTTCACCGGGAGCTCCGACGTGAACAATGACGTGTCCCTCGGCGCGGGGACGATCAACCTTCCTTCTGCGCTGAAGGCTGCCCGGACTGCCGGGGTGAAGTGGTATTTCATAGAGGATGAATCGCCTGCGTCAGCCGACCAGATCCCGAAGAGCCTGCAGTATCTTGAACATGTGAAGTTCTGAGGTCCACCCGGTCCCCCGCGGACCAAGGGATGATCCAACGGGAAGAATATTTTTCGTTGACAGGGAAGAACAGTTGACGTAGACAAAAGTCGAGGGTTCCAAATGAACGAGATCAACACAGGCGACACCGCATTCATGATGATCTGTGCGGCGCTCGTGCTGTTCATGACGCCGGGACTCGCCTTCTTCTATGGCGGGCTTGTCCGTAGCAAGAACGTCGTCAATACGATGATGATGAGTTTTGCTGCGATGGGGGTGGTTGCAGTGCAGTGGGTGCTGTGGGGATATTCTTTCGCCTTCGGACCGAACAACGGACCGCTTGGCGGTTTTGCGGGGGGTCTGCAGTGGCTGGGCCTTGGAGGGGTGGGACTGGGTCCCAACCCTGACTACGCGCCGGGAATCCCGCATCAACTGTTCATGGTGTACCAGGCAATGTTCGCAATCATCACCCCCGCCCTTATCTCGGGGTCCATCGTCGAGAGGATGAAGTTCAAGTCGTACATTGTCTTCGTCTTCTTATGGTCGACGCTCTCCTATGACCTCATCGCCCACTGGGTCTGGGGGGTGGGGGGATGGCTGCACATGATGGGAGCCCTTGACTTCGCCGGAGGCACCGTCGTCCACATTAACGCGGGGGTCTCGGCTCTCGTCGCTACCCTGATGCTCGGTCCCAGGGCCGACTTTCCCCACAGGTCGTCTCCTCCTCATAACGTGACGCTTGTCTTACTGGGAGGCGGGATGCTCTGGTTCGGGTGGTTCGGGTTCAACGCGGGGAGTGCACTCGGCGCCTCGGCGACAGCGACGGCTGCGTTCGTGGCGACGAACACCGCCGCCGCGTCAGGGATGCTCGGCTGGATGCTCCTGGATTTGTTCCTCAAAGGGAAGCCGACCGCGGTAGGAGCAATCACGGGTGCGGTCGCCGGGCTTGTCGCAATCACCCCGGCCTGCGGCTTCGTCACTCCCCTTTCATCGGTGATCATCGGGCTCGGAGTCTCGTGCGTCTGCTACTGGACGCTTAACCAGAGGATCAAATGGCACCTTGACGATACGCTCGACGCTTTCTCCGTTCACGGCGTGGGGGGCATCTTCGGAGCTCTCATGACGGGGGTCCTTGCGACGCGTTCCGTCAATGCCGCGGGGGGGGATGGACTCCTCTATGGGAATCCCACACAGCTCCTTGTGCAATGCGCGGCGGTCGGTGCCACCATAGCGTTTTCGGCGTTCATGACGTTCGTGCTGCTGAAAGTCATTGGTGCCACGATGGGGATCAGGAGCAATGACGAACATCAGTCGGAGGGGCTCGACCTGGTCGAGCACGGAGAGAAGGGGTATCACGAACTCGTATGACAATCCACCCACCACATCGCAGTACATCAAAGCTTCTTCCGCATTCAATCAGGAGAATTCGACTTCACCTGACAGCCCCCGGCCAGGGTTGCCGAACGGCGGGCCAAAGGACCCATTCGGCAACACTTCCCTCAGGCTGAGGGGACGCTTTTTCCTTTGTACTGCAGAGCGAGCATTGTAATATCATCGGCCTGAGGAGCTCCCGCCGCAAACTCCATCAGGTCCGCGTTGATGCCATCCAGCATTTCCTTCAGCGGCGAGCCATTCAACCGTTGCAGAGAGCTTTCCAGCCTCGATTCTTCGAAGAGCTCTTCCTTGCTGTTCATTGCTTCGGTCACACCGTCAGTGTAGAGCAGAATGGTGTCCCCGGGATGGAGAACGATCTTGTGGACATCATATTCCATGTCGTCCAGCATGCCAAGGAGGAATCCCGACTCGTGATTGAGCCGCTCAACGGGTCCTTCCCTCCTCTTTATGTACGGCGGATTGTGTCCGCCAAAACTGAACTGTACCTCACCCGTGCGGGTATTCAACACCCCGTAAAAAATCGTCACGAACATGCGCCCGCTGCTTTCCGGGATCAGCATCGAATTGATCCGCCTCAGGCTTTCGCCGGGGTTGACGACCTGGGAGGCAATCGCTTTCAGGAGCGTCCGGCTCACGGCCATGAAGATCGCCGCAGGCACACCTTTCCCTGAAACGTCACCGATAACGAATGCCAGTCTGTCGTGGTCGATGAAGAAGAAATCATAGAAATCCCCTCCGACCTCCTTCGCCGGCGTCATCCGTGCGTAGATATCAAATTCCCCCCGGTCCGGAAACGGCGGAAATGTCTGCGGCAGAATCGACTGCTGTATTCGGGCGGCCGTGTTCAGGTCATTCCTGACGGACAGGAGCTGTTCACGATCCTTGGTGGCCTGCCTGAGTATGGTCAGCTGTTCCAGCGTCTTCACGATCGTTGTTTCCAGATCGTTGAAATCAATCGGCTTCGTCAGGAAGTCAAACGCACCACGGTTCATCGCAATGCGAATGTTGTCCATGTCACCGTACGCGGAGACGATCACGGCCTTGAGCGCGGGGTTCTTGAGCTCATTCATCCTGTGCAGCAACGTCAACCCGTCCATTTCCGGCATATTGATGTCGGAAAGGACCAGGCCGATATCCGGCTGGTCCGCGATCTTCGAGAGAGCTTCCACGCCGTTCTGCGCGAATGTGAAATCGTATTCGTTATCCCGTATCTGCTTCCTGAACTTCTGCCGGATGAGCAATTCGAGATCCGCCTCATCATCGACCACCAGAATCTTGTGTGACATTGAGCTTCCCTCAGGCATGGTGCACGTACGACAGCGACAAACGGGTTAACTGAAGTTCAGCATGTCTTTCTTGATCTGCGTGAAATCGATCGGCTTTGTGAAATAGTGTTCCGCGCCCGTCGACATCGCTGTTTTAAAATTGTACTCATCGCCGTACGCGGTTATCATCGACACCCGTATCTGCGGATACTTTTCCTTGACGACCCTGAGGAGCTCCAGGCCGTTTATTCCCGGCATGTTGATGTCCGAGAGAATGCAGACGACATCCGGGGGACTCAGGGACCGGAGGTATTCCAACGCCTCCTCGCCCGAGAACGCGTAACAGAGATCAACGAGACCCTCCCTGACCTCCTTACGAAACTGCTGGCGGAAGAGGATCTCAATATCCCGCTCGTCATCAACGATCATGATCTTCATGTCCGTGGCCCTCCCTCTTTTCCGGGAATCCGAGGGATCATGATTATGAACTCCGTATACTCCCCCTCTTTCGTATCGACCTTGATGTACCCTTTGTGTTCCTGCGTGATTATATCGTAGGAAAGTGACAGCCCCAATCCCGTGCCGGCACCCGCCGGCTTCGTCGTGAAAAACGGATTGAAAATCTTCTCCACGATGGATTGGGGAATTCCATTCCCATTGTCCCGGACGCGGATTTCGACGTTCTCCTCCAGGTTCCGGGCGGTGACCTTCACGACGGGACTGAATCCGTTCTTCGCCGTTTTTTTCCGGTCGTTTGCAGCGTAGCAGGCGTTGTTCACGATGTTCAGAAACGCGCGACTGAGATCCTGCGGCACGACACTGATCTTGCCTATCGAAGGATCAAGGTCGGTCTCGAGTTTGACGTTGAACGTATGATCCTGCGCCCGCATGCCATGGTACGCGAGATTCGTATACTCGACAAGCAGCGCGTTCAGATCGGTGTCTTGTCGCTCGCCGGCTTTCCCCCGCGAATGAAGGAGCATGCCCCGGACGATGCTGTCCGCGCGCTTTCCATGTTCATTGATCTTGTCAACGTTCTGTTCGAGGTCATTGAGAATCCCCTCGATTTCTACGGCTCGCGCTTTGTCGACATGCTCACGCTCTGCGTGGAGTTCCTGACGGAGGTCTCGCGTCAGATCTCCCGAGAGTGCTGCAAAATTGGTGATAAAATTCAACGGATTCTTGATTTCATGTGCTATCCCGGCCGTAAGCTGACCGAGCGATGCCATCTTCTCGGAGAGGACAAGCTGGTTCTGGGTCTCCTTGAGGTTGTCCAAGGCACCGCGCAGCTCCTTTGTCCGCGCATCGACCATGCCCGCCAGTTCCGTCTCCCGTCGTTTGAGCTGCCGGACGCGCATGAGGTAAATGGACGGCCCGCCAAACAGGAAACCAATCAGGGCGACGGCGTAGAACCACCCCGACTCATAGAAGTGAGGCTTGATGGAAAATGCAACAGAGGCTCCGGTTGAATCCCACACGCCGTCGGCGTTTGCAGCAATGACATGAAACGTGTAGCTGCCCGGTCCGAGATGCGTGTAGTATGCCGCATTACGGGTCCCCGGGTTGACCCACTCTTTTTCATAGCCTTCCAGTTTATACCTGTACTGCACACGATCGGAACCAATAAACGTGATGCCGACGTACTGGAACTCGAGGTTCCCCGTGCCGGGAGCAAGAGCAATCTCCGTGTGCAGGTCACGGGGAGTGTTGTCGGCGGAGAATCGTTCGAGAACCACACGGGGAGGAACGGTGTTGAGCCTGATCTTTGCGGGATCAACAATCGCTGCCCCCGCAACCGTCGGGAAGACGATCCTCCCGTCTCTCATTTTCCAGATGCTTGGCTGGCCGGTCGCGTTGGTTTCACGAGATCTCATGCCGTCAGCAGTCCCGTACGCATCAAATGAATACGAGCGCACCTTCTCCTCCGCAAAATCCTCCAGTGCCCGTTTTTTGATTCTGTAAACACCTTTGTTGCCGGCGAACCACATTGACCCCAGATCATCCTCGAGGATGCTTCCAGCACCGTAGTCAGGAAATCCGGACTCCGGAGTAAACTGAGTGAATTTCCCGTCTCTGAACCGGTAAATGCCGTTGTCCGCAGTCCCGATCCATACATTCCCATCGTGGTCGGGGAAGATTGCAAACACGCGAGGTCCGGTGAATCCCTGATCCGCCGAAAAATGAGTAAGGCTGTCTTTCCCGTATCGATACAATCCGGTTGAGTAAGTTCCGATCCAGAGATTCTCTTCCGCGTCCTCGACCACGATGCTGATGCCCCCCGGAATCAATTCAGGGATCACCTTCTCAAAATGTTTATCCCTCAGGCGGTACACCGCACGAAAGTCGGCCACTGTAAGGTCGCCCGACTTGCGAAAAACGATTGCCCGTAACTGAGTGCTGTCAGGTCCCTGTCCCATCGAAAACCTGGCCAATTTGCCGTTGCGAAATGTGTGCAGGCCGTCGGCCGCACCAATCCAGATCGTCCCGTCCGGCCCCTCTCCTACCGTGCTTACACGTCGAGCGAGACCCTGTTCCTCGTCGAACACCGTCGTTGATCCGCCCGAGACTCTTGCAATCCCGCCCGTCGCAGAGCCAAGCCAGAGGTTTCCCTTGCTATCTTCGAAGACACAGCTCACTTGCTCGTCCTTGATCCCCTTTTCCTTCCCGTAGGTCACGAATTTCCCCTCCCGGAGGCGATGCAGTCCGTCGGCATCGGTTCCAAACCACACGCTTCCTTCCTTGTCCACGAGGACGGAGCGGCATAACTCGTCGGACATACCGTTTTCCTGACCAAAATGGTCATACGTTCCGTTTCTGAAGCGCCAGAGGCCGCGCCCAGTGGCAAGCCAGATGTCGTTGTCCGCGTCAGCGAAATAACTACCGACCACTTCGAACGGTTTTGGCGATTTGTAGGATACCATTCTCCCATTGTTCAGACTGTTGATGCCGCTTGTCGTTACGAACCAGAGTGTCCCGATCTTGTCCTCAATGATGCTGAGAACCCGGTTTTCAAGAAGTCCATCCGATTTCGTAAACGTTTTCACAGTCCCGTTGTCGAACCGGACAAGTCCGGAATCTGTCGCCATCCAGATATTGTTCCTGCTGTCTTCGAATATACAATCGCCGTGATTGTTGACATACCAGACACGATTCTGCGGCAAGCCATTCTGCGTAGAGAAGAGGGTATAGTTTTTCTGATCGTACCGGACGATCCCTTGCGGTGTGGCAAACCAGAGATTCCCCTTCGCATCATCGCTCACAGCAAATACTGTGTCACTGGGGAGACCCTCTGCGCGTCCGTACGTGGTCATGACATTATTCTTGTACCTTGTGATCCCCCAGGGCCCGTGGATGAACCATATGCTTGAATCGCGAGTTTCATGGGCAAACGCGACGTTGTCACTGCGCAACCCGTCTTTCGTGCCCATAGCCCGCAGGTTACCGTCCTTGTAGCGTGCAACACCTGTGCCCCTGGTGGTATACGAGATCCACATCCCGCCTTCCTCATCCTCGAGCAGGAACCTGATCCATGCACTCTTCATTTCCCTGGTATTGGTCCGGTCAAACACAGTGAATCGGACCCCGTCGAATCGCACCAGTCCTTCCTGCGTGCCGAACCAGAGATAGCCGTCGCGGCTTTGCATCAGGCTGTACACCCCATTCTGCGGCAAGCCGTCTTTCTCGGTCCAGTGGTCATGAACGTACTGGCTGAGCGGCCTCCCTGCGTGCAGATCCTGTGCGGGGAGAGTACCGGCGAAAAGGATGGTTATGAGTAGAAGCGCCGCGACAGGGATCCGAGACGGGAAAAATTGGGAAATCCTCATGCGTAGATCTCTTTACTGAATAGTGGGTAATAAGGATGCAGTTTCGTTTTCTGGTGGAACCGGCGGGAGAGGATCGGGAGAGACGGGAATGAGGCGACGGGTTCTTCAGTGTAGGGACACGGATTTAGAGAAGTGTAGCCAGGCATCGCGTCGCACTCTGCATATGGAAAGAACAATCAGAAAAGAGAAGGCCCTGTAGTATAGGGAGAATCTTGCCGATTGTCAATTGCTCTCACGATCCTCTTTACAATAGGCTTGTTCACAGACGCAAAAATGCCCCGAACATCGGGGCATTTTTGCTGCGAGTAGCTCGACGTAACGAATGTTCATCAAGAAGCGCACACAGGCACAGTTCAGCCCATCGAGTCTAAGAGCACGCTTCCTATTTCATCTTCCCATGCTTCACTTCGATAAGAAGTGACTTCATCTCCGTCGTGCCGACGTTTTCTCCGGTGTGCGTCACTGCCGGACGCCACTGGATATCGCCGGTCTTGTACACAATTTCCTTCGATGTGCCGTCCGGTGCGGTGGATTTCAACTTCCCCCCCTGAAGAACATACAGGAGAATGGCGGGATGCGAATGCATCGCTTCCTTCTGGCCGGGCTTGCTCGAGTATTCAAGCACCCGCACTTCGCTGTTATTCAATATCTCCTTGAAGGCTTGCGGAGCAGCCTTCACCGGGTCCTGTGCAAGTGCCGGCATTGCACCAAATATGAACGCCAAAGCGAGTACACAAAGAATGGATGTGGATTTCATAGAACTTCTCCTGTTTATGATTGTTGCGGATGGAGGGTGTAATGCAGAATTCATTCTAGATACCTATTCGTGGCGCTATTGTCAAGGCAAATTGGTTCGCTCTCGTATGTTGATCGTCCGGGGACGCCGAACAGATCCGCCCCGAACGTTCGCGGCGGGATAATTACCAGGTTGACCGGCGCGGTAGAGTCGTAGGGACGAAACCGAGTTTACTGGTGTTTCACTGATTCACGAGTGCTACGACGGGGCGGCAGGCCTGATTTCAACTGTCCGCGTAACGACACTTACTGCGTTCGCATCCGGAATAATGTTGGAACCAAACCTCATCGCGTACAGGCGCGTGAATTCTGCACCAAAGAGGGCGATCTGGGAAGAATAGAAGGCCCACATCATGAGGATGACGAGCGAACTCGCCGCACCGAACGTCGAGCCAATGGCACTATTGCCGAGATACAACCCGATCAGGAGCTTCCCGACGGAAAACAAGAACGAAGTTACTGCGGCTCCCACCCACACATCCCTCCACTTAATGGTTGCGGCCGGGAGGACTTTGAACATGAATGCGAATACCACGGTGATGCCAACAAATGATACCAGGAAGTCAAGAACGCTCACCAGGCTCCCCAGGAGGGCGAGGAGGGTACTCAGGTAGCTGCTCATTGCCGCCAGAGCGGCGCTGAGAACAAGAGATACCAGCAACAGGAAACCGATCCCCAGTATCATGGCAAACGAAAAGAGCCGGGCCCGGAGGAATGCCCGGATGCTGCCTCCCGGTTTTTGCTGAACGCGCCAGATCGTATTAAGCGAATCGCGCAATTGTATGAACACCGCCGATGCACCCAGCAGAAGCATGACAACGGTGAATATTGCCGCCAGAACATTAGCGTCGGAGTTGTATGCGTTGGTGATCAGGCTTTGAACAAAGCGTGCTCCTTCAATTCCGATCAACCCGCGAATCTGGGAGACGAGGTGTCCGCTCGCAGCCTCGTGACCGAATCCGAGACTTGACAGCAGGATCACCAGGGTGAGGAGCGGTGAGAGGGACAATACGGTAAAGAACGCCAGTGCAGCACCCTGCGTCCCGATGTTGTCATTATCCCACGCAATCGCAGAATCCTTCAGCAGATACCAGGCACTTCTAGGGCGAAGACCTCTCATAGTCCTCACATCCAATCACTGCTCCCTAATGTCCCGCTAAAGAGTGCACCGCGTTCCTCGCTTTGTCTGCGATGCCCACAGCGGTCTCCCTGGCATTTTCGAATGTCTCTTCGAGGGTGTCCACATATTCACCCGCCGTGTCCTTGAGAGCACCCATGTATCGGGAACTCCGTCTCGAAAGTCTCTTCCTGGTGGCAGAGCCTCTGTCCGGAGCGAACAACAATCCCAGGATTGCTCCCGTGCCAACTCCAATCAAGGTCGCTACCACAATCCTTTTTGCACTCATCGTTCGTGTTCCTTTCTGTTTGACCATCTCTTCGTTCGAACTCGTCAATTACCCCTGCCGGATATACCTTGATTCAGGCTACGGAGATATACGGGGAAAGACTATCGCCCAAAGGGTTGAAAGGGTGATTAATCCCTCATGGGGCGAAAACGGATCGGGAGTTTCCCGGATTGGGCGAAAAAAGAGGGGCTAGAACGGGAGATCGGCATACCGAGGAGAGCAGACATCCCCGGATCCGCGGGGTCAGACGTACGGGGTTTCCATCGATTACAGTCGTTCCACGATAAGGGCCGTTCCTTCCCCTCCGCCGATGCACAGCGCCGCCAACCCGCGTTTCGCAGTTCGCTGTTCCAGCGCGTACAGGAGTGTCACCAGGATCCGTGCACCCGACGCCCCGAGCGGATGGCCGATAGCCACAGCCCCACCGTTGACATTCATTTTTTCCAGGTCCAGTCCGACGATTTTCCTGACGGCGAGTGCGACGACAGCAAAGGCCTCGTTGACTTCGAACAGATCGATCTGTGCAAGGGACAGTCCCGCCTTCTTCAGGACCTTCGGAATCGCCTCAGCGGGCGCCGTGGTGAACCGGAGAGGTTCTTTCGCAAACGACGCCTGCGCCACGATCCGCGCCAGGGGTTTGCATCCCAGTTGCCTGGCCTTTGCCGCGGACATCACGACAAGCGCGGCCGCTCCATCGTTAATATTTGAAGCATTTGCTGCAGTGACAGTGCCGTCCTTGATAAACGCCGGTTTCAATCCGGGGATCTTCGCAAAGTCGGTCTTGAAGACGTCCTCGTCGTCAACGACGAGGGAGATGTCGCCTTTCCGCCCCCTGATCTCTACTCCGACGATCTCCGCCCTGAACCTGCCGGCCTTCTGGGCTTCCTGCGCGCGCGTGTAGCTGAGGACGGCATACTCATCCTGCATTGCACGGGTGATGTTCATCTCCCGGGCGCACGCTTCTGCGGCATTTCCCATCGGAATGTTATCATACACATCGACTAGTCCGTCGCGCATGATGGCATCCTGGAGTTCTCCGTTACCGATCCGGTAGCCGTCCCTCGCCTTGTCCAGCATATAGGGTGCGTTCGACATGCTTTCCATACCCCCGGCAACTACCACATCCGCATCTCCCAGAATCACCGCCTGCGCCGCCAGCATGACGGATTTCAGGCCGGATCCGCACACCTTATTGACAGTCATGCACTCGACGGAAGGTGGAAGTCCGGCGAAAATCGACGCCTGCCGGGCCGGGGCCTGTCCCACGCCCGCCTGGAGAACGTTCCCCATGATCACCTCCTGCACGTCTCCGCCGCCGATCCCCGCGCGACGTACAGCCTCTTCGATAACGATTGCGCCGAGCCGGGGTGCCGGGATGGACCCGAGCGCTCCGCGAAAACTGCCGACCGGAGTTCTGCATGCACTGACTATCACTGCTTCGTTAAGCGGCATGACGATTCACCTCCTGAAAAATGTGATAAGGGGCTTATTGTGTCCGTGTGCCGGGATCGCAGCATTCCAAGTATAGCCAGGAAGAGACAGACAATCAACACTGCAGGGAAAGGCTTAACTCCTTTATCCTCCCTTTGCCCTATTACATTTACGGGCCGCCCTCTCTACACTTTCCCTTCGTCCGGTGGAGAAAATGCGGAACAAGTTCCATCCTCCATCGAGAATCAGATTACGCCATTCAACACACCAAGAAAGGACACTGTCATGCTTTACACAATCGCGGTTGTTCTGCTTGTCCTGTGGCTGCTGGGCCTCGTGACTTCCTACACCCTGGGTGGCTTCATCCACATTTTTCTGTTAGTCGCCCTTGTCGTCCTCGTGTTTAGTCTCATCAGCGGCAGACGAAGGGCGGCTTGAACCGGATCCCGGGATACTAAGACGCCTCCAGGCTGGCGATAAACCGAACCCGAAGGCAGCCCGAAATCCCGGGGCAGACCGGGGGACCAGGTGGACCAACACACAATAACACCAACCAGGGAGAATTCCCATGAAACACTCACGAGCCATAACAGCCAGTCTTCTCATTGCGCTTGCAGGGATGATGTTTGTTACTACTGCCAGCTCACAAATAAACATACGCGTGGGTCCGGAGCACCGCTATCGACACCACTTCGTTCATCATCCCCGCAGTCAGGTTCGTGTCCGTGCCAATGTGGCGGAACACCGTCGGCTGGTCCGACACGATGTTGAACGGCATCATGAATATCGTCCAGAGGAACGTCACGAGATCCGCTGAAAGGATGGTGTCTGGGAAGAAAAGAAGAAACAGCATGCGCGCATTTCACCGGCGGCTGACCGCCGGCGTCTGGGAAGATGCCCGTTGCCTCTTATGACAAAGCTTCATATCTTTATTCCCATGGCACGCACCATGGTGAATGCGGCTTTTGCGTAAGAGACGAGGATCAGTTGGATGAAAAAAACCAAGATTCTCCTCGTGGAAGACAATCGCCTATTACGCGATGGGATCAAAGCCTTAATCGACAAGCAGAGAGATCTTAGAATTCTGGAAACCTCCGGTGGAGTTCACGATCCTGTGCTCCAGGCACGGGAACTGCAACCGCAGGTGGTTCTCATCGATCTGGGGTTACGTAACAAAAACGGCCTGCAAATTGTGTCAACTCTGACCCGAGAATTGCCGCAAACCAGAGTGATCGGAATGGGTCTTATGCCTTCACAACTGGACATCGTCGAGTTTGTGCAGGCCGGTGCGGTGGGTTTCATCCTCAAAGACGCGACAATAGAGGATTTCCTCGGGACAATCCGTGCGGTAGCGCGGGGGATAAGGATCCTTCCTCCCCTGCTGACGGGATCGCTTTTTACCCATGTAGTCGAGCATGCGCTCCGGGAAGGGAAAGGGGAACTGACCATTACAGTGCGGATGACGAAACGTGAACGTGAAATCATCGCACTGATTGCCGACGGTCTCAGCAACAAGGATATGGCCCATCGGCTCAACATCGAAATACACACAGTCAAAAGCCATGTTCACAACATCCTCGAAAAGCTGGCATTGCATAGTCGTCTCCAGATCTCAGCGTATGTCCACAATAGAGGACACCGTTAGCTCGATGTAATCCTCGTTTCGACCCCCGATACGCCTCTTTTGCCCAATTTTTCCGCATCAGATCAGCTCAAAAAGGATTAGCTCCTTTTTCATCCTTTGGGTTCATGCAATTCACCCGCACAAATTAGTATCCTAGAGAGGTTTAAGGGGGCCCTCCCCCCCGGGGGGGGAGAGCGATTCATTTTGCTTTAAGGAGGCCATTGTGCAAAAATACAACAGAGATCCAGGTAGCACAATTGCACTGCCGGCGCCGCATGCTTCTCCGGACGATATCCAGGCGCGAGCCATCAAAGGCCAGGACGTCGTATTCCTTGGGTGGCAGAGAACAACCTCGGGAGATCTTCACCCGCTCTACAATATACTGAAAGCGGGCCATTCCCTCTATCTCTCCACTGTCACTGACACGACACTCCGGGAACATCACCTGCGAATTCCACGGACCCCATCGCCTTATCCCGGTGTGGGACCGTCTCCGTGGCTGGACCTGGGTACTGAATTGGTCAATCCGGCAACAGCAAAAGAAGCAATCGTAACTGCAGGATTGGACTACACCGTCGTCAAGAAACCGCTGAAGGAATTTGAGGAGCTGACCCGTCCCGCCAACGTCCCTGGTCGTTGGGCGACCGTGCGAACGGATACCGGAGAGGTTCTGGGCATCGTTGACGACAGCTATGAGCCGGTTCAGAACAGAGATGCATTCACGTTCTTCGACACGCTGGTCGGCAGCGACGAGGCAATCTACGAAACTGCCGGCGCACTCGGCCATGGCGAACGCGTCTGGATCCTGGCAAAACTTCCCGGGTACATCAAGGTCAACCGGAAAGACATTGTCGGCAAATACCTTCTCCTCTCAAACAGTCACGACGGGAGCTCCCTTGTTCGCGTCAAGCTCACGCCTATCCGCGTTGTATGCAACAACACGCTGACAGCCGCATTGCAGGGCGCAGGGGAAGTCCAAATCCGCCATACGGGACATGCGGCGGAGGACATGGAACAAGCTCTTTCCTTGCTCGGACTCACCAATTCCCTGTATGAGCAAGTCGGCGCTATATTCAACCGGATGGCGCTCACCAAAATCACCGATAAGCGACTGCAGGACTACGTGAAGGCGCTTGTCCCGGACAGAGGAGACGGCGAGGACGACGAGGAGAATCGGAAGATCCGCAATGCCTTTCTGCAGTTGCATGAATCCGGACAGGGGGCCGATCTCTCCCGCGGGACACTCTGGGGGGCATTCAACTGTGTCACGGAATACGCAGACCATAGAATGGAGGGGAATTCAAGCAGCCGGTTGGAATCAATCTGGTTTGGCCGCGGAGAGCAATTGAAGATGAAGGCATTTCAATTGGCGGAACGGATGATGTGATTGCATGTCGATAACTCGTCCATCGGTCTCCGAAGCCGGTGTCCTCATTGGGTGCCGGCTTTCATTTTGTCTGAGGGGAAACGATTTACAACGTCCTGGTCATAGCCGAAAAGGCAGCAGTGGGAGCCTGTCTTGAAGAAGTCCTTCGGGAACAGGGGTACCTTGTAACAGTGGTGGAGTCCTATACTCTCTTCTGTGATGACGTTCAGAACGGAGCGAACACGAAATTTCATCTGGTGATCGCAACGAACACCAGCCTCACCCCTTCCCAGCTCCAGGGTATCGTCCCCGACATCAAAGCGCGACTTCCGCATGTCCGCATTATCGTCCTCTCTGGATATTTTCCTGACGACTTTGTTGCGGACCTCAGGCAGAGAGGGATACATGGATTCCTCCCGCTCCCCTTTAAACAGACCGCTCTTCTAAAAGAAGTCGCCGGGCAATTGTCCGGCCCACCGCCCTGACCCGAGAAAGTCATCTTCCCACGAATAGCTAGCTCCCCTTTCATCCCTTCGGCGGATTGGATGTCGAACGGACCATCTCTACACTATTATTAATTTACAAAGCGACATACCGTTCCTGAACCGCACGAAGAGATAATCACGATATACAACAACACCATTACGGAGGATTCAATGAGACGTGTACACATGGCCATGCTGGCGGGGAGTGCTCTGCTCGCTGCGGTGATCGCAGGTTGCGGAAGCGGCCCGGCGGTCAATAAAGAGGCGTCCACATCGGCGATCCGTGCCGCTGAGGAGGTCGGTGCATCCAACGTCCCCGGCGCATCCCTTTACCTTCAGCTCGCAAAAGAGGAGATGGAGAATGCCAGGGTGCTGGCCGCAAAGGGGGACAAGGAACAAGCCGAGTCGATGCTGTTGCGCGCGCAGGCCGACGGCGAACTGGCGGTAGCTCTCTCGCGCGGTGAGACCGACAAGGCGGAAGCCACGCAGGCGATAGAGCGTGTGCGGGTGCTCCGACAGGACAACAAATTACCCCAGGAAAGGAAGTAACGCATGAAACCCATCAGGTCTCTCATCATCACCGTGTGTGCGGGGCTGCTCGCGGGCTGCGCTGCAAGCGTTCCCCCGACCGAGCTCGTCAACGCACGTCAGGCGTACCAGCATGCGAGCGCCGGGCAGGCGGCACAATTAGTGCCGGCGGAGCTCCACAAGGCACAGGCAGCCCTTGCAATTGCCGAGAAGTCATTTTTGGACGAACCCAATTCATTCCGTACCCGGGATCTCTCCTATGTCGCGGATCGCAAAGCCAAGATGGCTGAAGCGCTCGCCACCACCGCCGCAGGCAATGCCGTTACCTCCAAGGCGAACAAGGACTACCAGGCAACCCAGTCCGAGATCGTGAAGAACACGAAAGAGGACCTGGCCGCCTCGGAGCGGAGCGGTGTACTCAAGGCAGAGCAGCTCGCCGCAGAGCAACGCAACAGCATAGTCAAAGCCGACCAGCTTGCGGCAGAGCAGAAAGTACGGCTCGACGCAGAGAAGAGGGCGGCTGATGCACAGGAAGAGCTTGCCAAACTCGCGGCAGTAAAGGAAGAGGCACGCGGTCTCGTCATTACGCTTTCGGGAAGTGTCCTCTTTGCCTCCAGCAAGTCGGAACTGTTGCCTGCCGCGCAGAGCCGGCTGAACCAGGTCGCCGAGGCGCTCCTGACGACCAAAGGACGCAAGCTCACCGTTGAGGGTCATACCGACTCGCGGGGGTCTTCCAGCTACAACCAGGTGCTGTCGCAGCAGCGCGCAGACGCAGTGCGTGCGTACATCATCTCGCGCGGCTACCCGGCCGATTTGATCCAGTCGCAGGGAATCGGCAAAGACAGACCAGTTGCAGACAATGCCAACGCTGAAGGCCGGGCGAACAACCGGCGGGTTGAGATCATCGTCGATCGCACGACCAGATAGACTCACAACGCGGTCCCATCGCTGAGAGACGATGGACCCGGGACGATCCGGGTCCATCGTGTTTTGTGGACTGCAGCACTTCCCCCGAAAAGGGCCTACTTCTCCGGCAGAGATTAACTACTCTTTCATCCTTTCGGTCGATTCCCTTCCCTACCAATCGTTTGTATACTTAGTCAAAGTTTCTGCAGGAACAGTCCCCTCTCTGCGGGGGGCCGCGCTTGACAACCCGCGCGAAACATCCAGGAGCAAAGGACACTTCGCCATGAGTTGGGATCAGATTGAAGGACAATGGAAGCAACGGCGCGGGAAGGCCATGCACCATTGGGGCAAGATGATGAACGATGAGCTCGCGGCGATCGCCGGCAAATACGAAGAGCTCGTAGGAAATCTTCAGGAGAAGTACGGGATCGCAAAGGAAGAAGCCAGAGCCCAAGTCAATGAATTCAAAAAAGCAGTTGAGCAACTGAAAACTTCGAATAACAAGCTGATCGAAACGCAGAAGGTTTTGAGCAAACAGCTGAAGACGGAGAGAATCCGGGGCAAAACAAAAGCGGCGGCAAGGACCAAGCGCCGCGTGAAACAACATGGATGACCCAAGACGCCCGGGGAGACCTGTGCCCCGACCGACAACTTCACCCGATCCGGATTCGGATGCGACATTTCTTGGCTGGCAGGACTCCCTGTCCGGAGACATATTTCCGCTCTACACGGTAACCGCCAGTGACCATCCACTCCGTCACTCTACGGTGAGTGATGTCACCTTACGCAAGATGCACCTGCGGATTCCGCGCACCCTCTCACCGTACCCCGACGCCGGGCCCGCTCCGTGGCATGATCTGGGAATCGAACTGCATCATCCCAAGACCGCAAGGGAGGCGATAGGATCAGCGATTGCGGAATACACCTTCTCGAACAGACAACCACCGGCGAATGCAGGCTCGACGCACCATGCACCGGCCACGGGGCGGACTGAAGACGGCACCATTCCGGATGACGTCAGGACGAGGTTTGAATCTTTGCAGAACGGAGATGACTTTGCTTTCTTCGACGCGCTGGTGGACAAACAAGAGGCGGTCTATGAGACAGCAGGCGTCCTCGGCCTCGGTGATCGCATCTGGATCCTCGCGAAGCTTTCGGGCTACATCAAGGTCCACCACAACGACATCGTCGATAAATATCTTCTGCTCACAAGCAGCCATAACGGCACCTCGCATGTTCGCGTGAAGCTCACTCCCATCCGTGCCATCTGCAACAACACCCTGACATCGACGTTCCGGGGAGCGGGGGACGTTCACATCGGACCGGCACACCACACAACGCGGGATTCCGACCAGGGAGATGAAGTGCTCGCATTGTCACACTCTCTCTATCGACAACTCGACGTCATTTTCAACGGCATGGCCGCCACAAAAATCTCAGTGGAGCAACTGCAGGGCTATGTGCAAGCGCTGGTTCCGGATGGCGAGGAGGCGGAGAACGAATCAACGGACGAAACAATGCGAAACAGCGTGCTTCGGTTGCATGACTCCGGCAAGGGGGCGAATCTCTCACGTGGGACGTTGTGGGGGGCCTTCAACAGTGTCACCGAATACGCGGACCACATGATGCTGCGCGGGGATTCGACAAACCGGTTGAACTCAATCTGGTTTGGGCGGGGAGAGCAACTAAAGTTGAAGGCATTCCATTTGGCGGAGCAAATGCTGCGGGCCTGAATGTGAGATTCAAGCGATCAACATGGCCGGTGCCCGGGTGGGAGGCATCGGCCTTGTTGCATAAAGTAACCGGGGGGGGTCGTGTCACCGCACCGATAAAGGAGTCACTCATGAAACACTACACGTTTTTGGCCATCGGAGGATTGTTTTTTTGCTCCCTGGCCCTGATTGCCGGCTGCGCATCATCCGAGCTTGTTGACGTTTGGAGCGATTCCGCATTTCACGCTCCTTCGTTGAAGCGGATACTTGTCATATCGATCAGCAGGAACGCGGTGCAGCGGCGTATCTGGGAGGATGCGTTCAGCCTCGGGCTTGCAAAGCATGACGTTGCAGCGAGCCCTTCCTACCGCGAGTTTCCCGATTCGGCACCGGATACAAACCAGGTCGACCGGATCGTGCGATCCGAGAACTACGATGGAGTCCTTGTACTCCGGCGGCTGCCCTCTGAAACAACAACGCAATACCAGCAGGGATACATGACGAAAGAACAGGACATGCGCTATGACCGCCGCAGGGATAAATTTGTGACATACTATTCGGACATAGAGCACGGTGGATATGTCGATTCTCAAAAAGTCGACATTCGCGCCATCGACGTGTGGGCGACAAAGAACGACGGGCAAATGGTCTGGAGCGGCACGAGCAAGACGCCCGAGCCAAATTCAGCACAGGAGGTCCGGCCTGAAATCGTCAGGCTCGTCATGACTGAACTGACAAAGCAGGGTATCATCTCCCCCGAACGGTAAGAGGCGCTCAGACTGAGCGCTGCAATCATGTTCTTGACGAAAGGAAATGACAACCATGAAAACAGCCGGCGCAATCATCTTCATTGTAGGCCTCCTCATGACTCTCTACACTGGTTTCACCTATGTTACCAAAGATAAGGTCGTGGACCTCGGGGAAATCCAGATAACAAAGGATAACCAACACTCTGTAAACTGGCAACCATACGTTGGCATCGGAGTAATGGTCATTGGCGGGGCTCTTTTCGTGATTGGCAGGAAGAGTCCACGGACCACCTGATACCGTTCTACAAGATGAACCGATGGTGACAAACAAACTCGTGCCTGAACATCTCAATGACATCATCGACTACTATCGTATTCACCTTCACCCGAAGGAGAAGTCCATGAAGAGTAATGTGGGCGTGTGGATAGACCACAAGAAAGCCGTCATTGTGCGCATACATGACGGTGTGGAGGAGATGCATACAATCGACTCCGGCATGGAACAACATGTCCGATATTCGGGAGGAAAACCCGAGGATCAACAAGAGCATCGGTTTACGAACCATCTCAAAGAGTACTACGCAAAAGTCATAGCCCTTCTTCATGATGCGGATTCTATTCTTATACTTGGCCCCGGTGAGGCCAAGGGCGAGCTGCAAACACGACTCGGCGCCGAATCACCCGGTGCGCATATCGTTGGAGTTGAGACAGTGGATAAGATGACGGACCACCAGATTGCGGCAAAAATCCGGCAACACTTTCCCGATGCGGCCGAGGACATCCACCAGAGTACAAAACCTTAGAACTATTCCGACGGATTCTCAACAAACATTGACTGGAGTCACCCATGAAAGGCAACGACAAATTGCTCACGGTGCTTAATCAGCTCCTGGCTGATGAACTTACCGCCATCAACCAGTACATGGTACATTCAGAAATGTGCGAGAATTGGGGTTATGACAAGCTCCACATGGACATCAGAAAACAAGCGATGGATGAAATGCACCATGCCGAGTGGCTCATCGAAAGGTTGATATTCTTTGAGGGTACGCCAACGGTTTCCAAACTTAACCCGATAACAATCGGCAAGACTGTTTCAGAAATGATCAGCAACGACAACGACGATGAACTCGACGCCGTCCGCTCGTACAATGAAGCAATCAAACTCGCTCGTGCAGTTGACGATCAAGGTACTGTCGACCTGCTCTCCAAGATACTGAAGATGGAAGAAGGTCACGTCGATTGGGCAGAAAGACAACGTGCACAGATCGACCAAATGGGCATGGAAAACTACCTGACGAACCAAGCGGGAGGAGCGGCAGGCTAGCCTGCCATACGCCTCAACAAACAATCGGTGAGAAGATGTTGCGCGAGGAGGTGACGAGCGCTTTCCTGAAAGCAACGATATGCTGAAGGTGTTGTTTCCCTGTCTGCTGTCGGTCTGCATTGCCGGTACCGTGCGTACACAGGCACAACAGAGACCCACGCCCCTCATCCAGCCCATACTCGATGAATCCATTCTCATTGCCACCGACAAGCCGGTGTACTTTCCCGACGATACCCTTCGCCTCGCAATTCAACGAGACGACAGCACGACAACAGCGAGCGTCACTCCGATAGTCGCCATCGAGGGCATGAAGCTCAAACCTGCCGGACACAATACCTACCTCGCGGTCATTCCCCAGACGGTCACACCCGGATCATACCGTATTCTCCTCAGAATTGTCGATGCCAGGGGCCAGCGTTTTCTCTATGAGACTGCCCGCTTTGTCCAGGTTGAAGAGTACCAGGATATCGAGCAACTGGGCAGATATGTCAACATCGTCCCGCTGGACGGCAGCAGCGATCCCCGGACGGCGGCGACGCTCATCGGCGAACAGGTACGCGCTCTTCGTGTGGTATTCCGCCGGGACAGTATTCGGTTGCGTATGGGACCCCAGTTCGTCACGATCAGGACCACGGTGTTATTGCGAGACGGGACCACAGCGCAATCGATCGAACGGCGCGTTCTGACATTTCGAAGTCATGGCGATCCGGAGCGTGACCGGGCAATGTTTATTCAGTACCGTACAGCCTATGGTGCCTATGCCGCAATCAGTACGGAGGAACTCGACCAGGTCCGCCTGCCGCTGGACTCCCTCCCTGCCTGGGCCATTATCAAGGTGGACATCGACCCGGACTATACCATCCGGATCGGCGGGCATGATGGGTCCAACTCCGTCACGCGGTATTTCCGCGTGAGAGGCCCGACGATCGAAATCGGGTTTTCGCTCGGCATCCCCAAAGTGTTGTACGATACGCAGTCCAGAGATACGATTGAGTATGGGAACACCAGTGCGATGTTGCGGTTTTACTATGTCAACGCGGAATCAGGAAACCGATTCCCGGTGAGCTTCGGGATGGGGACTTTCGGTGTGAGCTCGCCGATCGATGTGGGTGTCGGACGGGGAGGTTTTGCGGTCTCGACGTTCCTGGACCTGGTCGAACTGACGAGGATAAGCGATCTCGGATTCTTCAAGAGGGTAAATGCGGGCCTTGAACTGACCCAATTCTTTCCCATCGAACGGAAAGCACGTCTTTTGATTAACGCACAAGTCGGTTTCTCACCGTAATCACACATACACGGAGGCTACGATGCCTTTACTTCACGTGGTGATCGTCCTGATCGTTGTTGGCGTTCTCCTGTGGCTCGTGAATAGCTACATACCGATGCAGGAAACGATAAAGAAAATCCTGAACGCGGTCGTCGTAATTGCGGTGGTGTTGTGGCTGTTGAACGCTTTCGGTTTGCTGGATTCTCTCCTGAGGATTCACATCGGCAAGTGATCCCTGACGGCTCTCCCATGAAAACACAGACACTCACGCCCGAACTGCTCTTCAAGATCGACGCCTACTGGCGTGCCGCCAACTTTCTGTCGGTCGGACAGATTTATCTTTACGACAACCCGCTCTTGAAACGGCCGCTGGCGCCCGCGGATGTGAAGCACATGTTGCTGGGGCACTGGGGGACAACCCCCGGACAGAACTTCATTTACGTCCACCTGAACAGGGTGATCAAGAAATACGACCTCGACATGATTTACGTCTCGGGTCCGGGCCACGGCGGCCCGGCCGTCGTGGGCAACGCGTACCTCGAGGGGACCTACAGCGAGATTTATCCCAACATCAGCCAGGATGAGGCCGGGCTTCGGAAGCTCTTTGTTCAGTTTTCGTTTCCCGGTGGAATCCCCAGCCACGCATCGCCCGAGTGCCCGGGCTCGATTCACGAGGGGGGCGAGCTGGGCTATTCGCTCAGCCATTCCTTCGGGGCGGTGTTCGACAATCCCGATCTCGTCGTGGCCTGCGTCGTCGGCGACGGCGAGGCGGAAACCGGACCGCTGGCCACGGCGTGGCATTCCAACAAGTTTCTCAATCCCGCTACCGACGGTGCGGTGCTGCCGATCCTGCATCTCAACGGCTACAAAATTTCAAACCCGACCCTCCTGGCCCGCATCACCCGCGAGGAACTGGAGCAGTTGCTATGCGGTTACGGGTGGACGCCCTACTTCGTCGAGGGTGACGAGCCCGGTCTGATGCATGAGGCCATGGCCGCGACGCTCGACACGGCGGTGGAGCAGATCAAACAGATCCAGCAGGAGGCCCGCGGTCATCCCAATGTCGCGGACAACTTCGCACGTCCCCGCTGGCCCATGATCATCCTCAATTCACCCAAAGGCTGGACGGGGCCGAAGATTGTCGATGGCCTGCAGGTCGAAGGCACGTTCCGGTCGCACCAGGTTCCGCTCTCCAGCCCGGCCACCCATCCCGAACACCTCAAGCTATTGGAAAACTGGTTGAGGAGCTACAGGCCGGAGGAACTCTTCGATGCGCAGGGCCGCCTGAAAGGCGAACTGGCCGAACTTGCTCCCAGGGGGGAACGACGCATGGGTGCGAATCCCCATGCCAACGGGGGCATGCTGCTCCGCGACCTTCGGATGCCGGATTTCCGCGACTACGCTGTCGACGTCCCCTCGCCGGGTGCACCCGGCATCGGGGACACGCATGTGCTCGGGCGTTTACTGCGCGATGTGGCGAAGCTGAACAGTGAACAGCGGAATTTCCGGATCTTTGGGCCTGACGAGACGCTTTCCAACGGCCTGGAAGCCCTCTTTGAAGTGACCAAACGCCAGTGGGATGCCGCGACCGTGCGGGAAGATGAATATCTCGCACCCACCGGGCGCGTGATGGAAATGCTCAGCGAGCATCAGTGTGAGGGCTGGCTCGAGGGGTACCTGCTCACCGGGCGGCATGGACTCTTCAACTGCTACGAGGCGTTCATCCACATCGTCGATTCGATGTTCAACCAGCACGCCAAGTGGTTGAAGGTCACGTCGAAGCTGCCGTGGCGGCGGAAGATCGCCTCGTTAAACTACTTGCTCGCCTCGCATGTCTGGCGCCAGGACCACAACGGCTTCACGCACCAGGATCCCGGTTTTATCGACCACGTCGTGAACAAGAAAGCCGAGATCGTGCGTGTCTACCTTCCGCCGGATGCAAACTGCCTGCTCTCGGTGATGGACCACTGCCTCCGCAGCCGCCACTACGTCAACCTCGTGGTCGCCGGCAAACACCCGGCCCCGCAGTGGCTGACGATGGACGCCGCCGTCAAGCACTGCACCGAGGGGATCGGAATCTGGCCGTGGGCCAGCAATGACCAGGGCGTTGCGCCTGACGTGGTCATGGCGTGCTGCGGCGACGTGCCCACGCTGGAGACACTCGCAGCCGTTTCGATACTTCGCGAGCATCTGCCCGACCTGAAAATCAGGGTTGTCAACGTCGTCGACCTCATGAAGCTGCAGCCGCAAACCGAGCACCCGCACGGTTTGAGCGAGATGGAGTTCGACGAGCTCTTCACCAGGAACAAGCCGGTCATCTTCGCCTTCCATGCCTATCCGTGGTTGATCCACCGGCTTACCTACCGCCGCACCAACCACGACAACATCCACGTCCGCGGCTACAAGGAAGAGGGGACCATCACCACGCCCTTCGACATGACCGTGCTGAATGAGCTGGACCGATTCCACCTCGTGATGGACACCATCGACCGTTTGCCGCAGACCGGCGACAAGGGAATCTACCTCAAGCAGCAGCTCAGGGACAAGCTGATAGACCACAAGCAATACATCGACAAATACGGCGAAGACATGCCGGAGATCAGGAACTGGAGGTGGGACAGCCCACAATGAACACGCAAGAGTCAGTGGACAGGATATCTTCACAGCAACCCCTGAACGACAAGCAGGAGGCACACAACATTCCGCACGGACTACCGGAGACTATTTCTCATTCAGCGTTTAAAGCATTTTTTTTGAAAGTATCTTCGCTGACGACATTTACTTTCCGTTTTTTTAAAGAAGCATTCATTCCGCCATATGAGTTTAGTGAACTGACAAAACAGTCTTTTCTGATCGGCTACAAGTCTCTTCCCCTGGTAGCCACGACAGGCTTTATCATCGGACTTGTGCTTACCATTCAGTCACGACCCACCCTGGTGAAGTTTGGAGCGGAATCGTGGCTGCCCGCAATGGTAGCAGTTTCGATCATACGCGAAATAGGACCGGTCATCACCGCGCTCATCTTTGCGGGCAAAGTGGGGTCGGGAATCGGGGCAGAGCTTGCGTCAATGAACGTCACCGAACAAATTGATGCGATGCAGGTTTCAGGCACCAATCCGTTCAAATATCTTGTCGTCACAAGGGTTCTTTCCGCGACATTGATGCTTCCGCTCCTCGTCGTTTTCGCGGATGCTATCGGCTTGTTTGGATCATATGTCGGCGTAAACTTACGAGGAAACGTAAGCGCGCACCTGTATCTCTCACAGATCTTTCAAAGCCTGGAGTTTAAGGATCTGGTCCCTGCTTTCATCAAGACATTCTTCTTCGGAATGGCGGTCGGACTGATAGGAAGCTTTGAAGGATATACCTCGAATAAGGGGACCGAAGGAGTTGGAAAAGCGGCCAACACAGCCGTGGTCTTCGCTTCTTTAATGGTCTTCATAATAGACATGATAGCGGTACAAATTACAAGTTTGTTCCAACACTAAGCCGGCAATGAGAAGAATGACAGCCACCGCAGGTTCTATCGTGACTGAACAAGTCAAGAAGCAGGATGGTCCTGTTGTTGTTGCAATGGAACATCTCAAGAAATCATTCGGCGACAACGATGTGCTGCGGGATATCAACCTGGTGATGAACAAAGGAGAAAACCTCGTCATACTCGGGCAATCCGGAACCGGCAAATCAGTACTCATAAAATGCATCGTGGGATTGGTTGACCCTGATGAGGGTAAACTTCTCATACTCGGGCAGAATATCGACGAACTAAAGGAAAAAGAGCTGCTCGAGTTACGCAAAAGGATTGGTTTTCTTTTTCAAAGCAGCGCCCTTTATGATTCCATGACAGTGAGAGATAATCTTGAATTCCCGCTCAGAAGACAACCCGGCTCGCAATCGAAGGAACAGATGGACTCGCTGGTAAAGGAAGCACTGCAGAACGTGGGACTCGCTGAAACAATTGACAAGATGCCTTCAGAGCTGTCCGGCGGCATGCGTAAGAGGTTGGGATTGGCCCGAACGTTGATATTGAAACCCGAGATAATGCTTTACGATGAACCGACAGCGGGGCTGGACCCCATAACCTCAAAAGAAATCAGCACACTCATTCTTGAGGTTCAACACACCTATGACACTTCTTCGATCATTATCACACACGATATTGAATGCGCCAGGCGCACGGCAAACCGGATCATAGTGATCAAAGAAGGAATATGCGTGGCAGAAGGGTCATATGCCGATCTCAAGAACTCGTCAGATGCATGGGTACGATCATTCTTTGAATAATATGTCAGACATATTTCAAGACCAAATCACATGAAAAAAAACACTGGCAATACGATCAGGCTGGGGGCATTTATATCCCTCGGGATTGCGGTATTGATCCTCGGAATATATTTCATCGGCGAGAGGCAGCAACTATTCAGAAGGACTTTCCGCGTCAGCGGGGTATTCAGAGACGTTGCGGGACTTCAGGAAGGAAATAATGTCCGGTTCTCGGGTATTAACGTGGGGACTGTGGACAATATCGCCATAGTGAGCGATACCTCCGTCAAGGTAGAAATACTCATCAGTGAAAGCACTCGAAGGTTCATAAAGAAGGATGCGGTTGCAAGTATCGGCTCGGAGGGACTTATGGGGAACAAGACCCTGACTATAAACCCCGGAACAGGCGGCAAAATGGAAATAGAAAACAACGATACTGTCGGAACAGTCCAGCCGATTAATATGGACGATATTATGACATCGTTGAAAACGACAATTGATAATACCTCCAGGATCACGAGTGATTTGTCCAGGATTACGGGCACTCTCCAATCAGGAAAAGGAACAATAGGAAGGCTGCTAATGAATCAATCCGACGCGCAAAGGATCGATTCTATTCTCGTCAATCTGGAAGAAGGTTCGGCCGGATTCAAAATTCTTACGGCAAAGGCAAAAAAGAGTTGGCTGCTGTGGGGTTTCTAGGATGTGACACCATGGCATTCTCGAAAGGATTAACCACTCCTTCATTCCTTTGGGGGATGTTTTTGCGGCAGATCATATGATAGCTTTTAAGAGGTGAGAAGGATCGGCGTCGCGATGCGCATGGCGCAATGGCAAGAGAGAATAGAAAAACAGAGAACTGGAAGCGGGAAAATACGACGATGGAACCAACGAGCACCAGCCCGGAACCCAATTCCGCACCCACAGGCAGCACCAGGCCTGCCACGCCCTCAGGGAATCGCCGGGTAAAACCTCGAGCCCTCCTGCAGCGACGCAGCCTGTGGCTGATCGGTGCACTCATCGTCGCCTGTGCAAGCTGGTTCGGGTATCACTGGGCGTTCGGGAAAGCCAGTGTCCATTATGCCACCGCCTCCGTGGAACGCGGCGATGTGGAAAGCACGGTCGTGGCAGCGGGCATCGTGCAGCCCTTCAATTATGTCGATGTCGGCGCTCAGACATCCGGCAAGCTTAAATTGCTGAAGGTCAAGCGCGGCGATCAGGTGAAGAAAAACCAATTGCTCGCGGAGATCGATCCGGTTCTGGCCACGACAGCGCTCACGGCCGACAAAGCAGCCCTCGAGAACATGACGTCGCAGCGCTCACTGAAACAGGCGCAGCTTGTACTCACCACATTGCAGCGAGACCGTAACGATACACTCTTCGCACACGATTTGATCTCGGCCAACGACCGTGACATCACCCGAGCTGCGTACAAAGTCGCTTTCGCCGACGCCGCTTCGCTCTCGGCGCAAATGGAAGAAGCGGCGGCGGCGGTAAACACCGGCAAGGCAAATCTCAGTTATACAAAAATCACTGCGCCGATGGCCGGCGAAGTCGTTTCCATCAGCCTTCTGGAAGGGCAAACGCTCAACGCTAATCAGCAGGCACCGAATATCCTGCGGATTGGCGATATCGACACCGTGACGATCTGGGCGCAGGTCTCGGAGGCGGACATTGTCCGAGTCACGCCCGGCCAGGCCGTCTATTTCACCATTCTTGGCGATTCCGTGCGCTGGAACAGTACCATCAGGCAAGTGCTCCCCACACCGGAACTCATCAACAACGTGGTGTTTTACGACGTGCTGTTCGATATTCCGAATCCGAAGCGTGAACTGAAGATCCAGATGACTGCGCAGGTCTTCATCGTGCTGGCCCGTGCAAAGGCCGTCATGCTGATACCGGCTGCCGCCATCGGCAATGCAAGCGAAGGGGCGGAAGTCAGTGTCCAGGTGCTGAAACCCGATGGCAGCCTCGAGCCGCGCACCATCAAGATCGGCATCAAGAGCGAGATTTCGGCGGAGGTTACGAGCGGTCTCACGGAGAACGAACGGGTCGTCATCGGGAAAACCGCGGCACCGGGGAATTCGACAAGCGCGTTGAGCGCCCGGAAAGGCCCGTGATGCCGTCTCCATTGCTCGAATTGAAGGATGTCAGCCGCACCTATTCATCGGGGGGCGAGCCGCTGACAGTGCTCAGAGAAGTATGCCTGACGATTCAGAGCGGCGAATTCGTCGCCATCATGGGCGCCTCCGGCTCGGGCAAGTCCACGCTCATGAACATCATCGGTTGTCTTGACAAGCCCTCGAGCGGCACGTATTCCATCCGCGGCGTCGAAGTCGCCAGTCTCAACGGCGATGCGCTGGCAGCACTGAGGCGCGATACATTCGGCTTTATCTTTCAGCGCTACAACCTGATGTCCGATCTTAGTGCCGTCGAAAACGCGGAAGTTCCCGCCGTGTACTGCGGCATGGCGAAAACTGACCGAGCGGCGCACGCCAGCGACCTGTTGCGGGAACTCGGACTGGGCGACCGCCTGGAACACCATCCCAGCCAGCTCTCCGGCGGCCAGCAACAGCGCGTCAGCATCGCCCGCGCGCTCATGAACGGCGGGCCCGTGATACTGGCCGATGAGCCCACCGGAGCGCTTGACAGCCAGGGGGGCAAGGAGGTCATGGCCATTCTGGAGAAGCTGCACAGCCAAGGGCACACAATCATTGTGGTGACCCACGACAGCGACATCGCCGCGTACGCGCACCGCATCGTTCGCATTGCCGACGGGCGGATCACATCCGACGAGACGCAGCAGAAAGTGGAGGCAGGTATTCAGGCGCAAACCGGCCAGACGGGAAACGATGCCGGACCGGGTGCGGGTATCCTTGGCGAAGCTCTGAAGATGGCTTTGCGTTCGCTGGTGCACAACCGCCTTCGGACTGCGCTGACAATGCTTGGGATCATCATCGGCGTCGCCTCGGTGATCGCGCTGATGGCGATCGGCAACGGCGCGAAACAGGACGTGGTCGAGCGGATCCAGGCGATGGGGACCGACCTGCTGACGATTATGCGCGGACCGCCCGCCGTTCGCGCCTCAGCCGAAATCGTGACAAGCTTCCTGCCTGAAGATCTCCCCTCCATCGTCGGCTCCCAGGGTGTCGCCATGGCGATTCCGGAAACGAACCTTTCTTCACTGCTGCGCTTTGGGAACCAGGACTTGATGGTCACCGCGGTGGGAACCGGCGAAAACTTCCCGCTGGTGCATGACTGGCCGCCGCAGTCCGGCGTGTTCTTCTCGGCGGAACATGTGAAGCGCTATGCACAGGTCGTCACGCTTGGCCAGACCGTTGTAAAGAACCTGTTCCCCGATGGGACGAATCCGCTGGGACAGTATGTGCTCATCGGCAGCGCACCGTTCCTCGTCATCGGCGTTTTGAGCAGCAAAGGCCTGACCCCACGGGGAGACGACATGGACAACTCCGTCTGGCTCCCCTACACAACGGCCGGAGCGCGCATCTTTGGACAACGTTTTTTCAATGATTTTGTAGTGAGAGTGAAGCCGGAAGCGGACATGAGCGCGGTGCAAGCCGGACTCCATTCGTTGCTGATCAAACGCCACGGCAAGGAAGACTTTAACATCCGGAACCAGGCCGACACCATCGCCACGGCCGACGAAACGCAAAACACACTCACCTATCTGCTGGCGGCGATTGCCGTGATCTCGCTTGTTGTCGGCGGGATAGGCGTGATGAATATCATGCTGGTATCGGTAACGGAGCGGACCCGCGAAATCGGCATCCGCATGGCGATCGGCGCCCGCAGCTTTGACGTGTTGTTTCAATTTCTTGCCGAGGCCGTCGTGGTCTGCTTTATCGGCGGCCTGGCGGGTGTCGTCGCCGGACTCGGCGGCGGCTTAGCCACCTCCGCGATCGCAGGATGGCGCGTGATCTTCACGGTCCCGCCCATAGTCATTGCCTTCGCGTGTGCCTTTCTGACGGGCATCATTTTCGGCTATCTTCCAGCGAGAAAAGCCGCACAACTCGACCCCATCGATGCGCTGGCCCGGGATTAGCTCTCATTTCAACCTTTGGAACGATTTCTTTGAGGCGGTTATCCCCTAACCTCTGAGAGCGAGAAACCCCGGCGGGTCGTGGTTCCATCGACTGTCCCGTCGTGTTGAGCAATCAACTATTCCCTTCCACCTTCACGAAAGGCGCAGCCATGAAATCACGAACGGCTCTACCATCCATCGTCTTGATGTGTGTTTTGGCCCTCCCGGCGTACGCGGGTGGAAAAGGAGAGCTTCAGGGATACTTCAGCGATGCCGCAGCAAAAGCGAAGGCAACTGTCAACCCGGTCGAAAAGCGACAACTCCTCAACGAATCATTTCATACCGTCTCCACGGCCCTCGGCATAATTCAAAGCCTACCGTTGATTTCGAAAAACGATGTCGACGGGATCGATCGGCTCAAAGCCACACTTCAAGAGAAACAGGATGAGCTGGCAGGCAGCAACGGCTATGCGCGCGTGCCGGACGAACAACTCAATTCGTTCGCTGAGTACGTCGTGCAGGACATGGAGCAGGCTGACCAGGTGATAACAATCAGCCTTGTCACTCTTCTCCTGATCGTCATCCTGATCGTGCTGATAGCAAAGTAATTTCTCCACGATCAACCATTCCGGAATTCGATATGCGAGACACGCGAAGCCGAACGCCCCGGGGTGCCCTGCATCCCGGGCTTGTGCTGAGCGCGTGTTGTGCGGCGTTGAACGTGTTGCTCTCCTCGTGCAGCGCCGACCTTCCCGTGCAGGATGAAGCGCAGCAACCGGTTGAGCGTTCGCCCGCGGTGTCGTACTCGATCGTGTTTGTGATCCACGGTGACGGCGATTATCTCTACCACGACAACAGCGGCAAGCAGTACGAAGCAGACGAAGAGGCTCTGGCAGGTGCGAAGAGGATCGCCCTGCGGAACCCCCGCGCCGAGGTATTCATATTTCACCAGATACCGAGGAAACACTTCCTGTTCTTCTTTCCCGTTCGCGACGGGGAGTTTTACTACTACCGGAACGGGAGGCTCATCGCAAATGAACCGTACTGGCGCGACCAGGAGCATTCACCCCTCGACCCTGAGATAACATTGTATCAGCGTTTCCGCACCGGCATTCAGCACGGGACGGTGAACCTGTTCCTCTACTGCGGACACGAAATCCCCGAGTTCGGAGGCGCGGACTATGATGCGTCGTGTCCGGAGAGGACGTTCACCGTTCATGACCTTGCGGACGGGTTGAGAGGTTTCACGCGGGATTCCACAAGATTCGATCTCATGGTTCTGTCAACTTGTTTCGGCAGTACACCGTATTCCATTGGCGCGCTTGGACCGGCGGCGCGATACATTATCGCTTCTCCCGACAATCTTCACCTGTCGTACTTTGATCTTCATCCGCTGGAGCGGCTGGATGTCAGTTTGGCGGATGGCAACGTGCCTGCCTTTGCCAGGAGATTTGCTCGCCAGTCCTTTGACCGCCTGACGGGGGATGTCCAGACGGCGGTCAGCGTCGCGGTGTTCGATGTGGATCGCGTGCAGAAATTCCTCCACTCGGTTCAGAGGGCATACGATCATACACTGACCACACTGAAAGGTGAAACAAAGTCCTCCATGGCCGCTCTCGAACGCTGCGACTGCGCCGAGCTTTCGGCATACGCGCTGCCGACGATGAGCGAGGGGGTAGAGGTTTTGTACCGACCGGCGCACTTCGGGCGATCAAAAAACAAAGCGAGCCATTCAGGATGGGAATGCTGGAAGGAGAGGGAGCCCCGGACTGCAAACCTGCAGACATCTGAGCCGGTACCGAAGTAGAAATGTTGTGCCGGTCATACCTTGGCCGACCGTTCCGCCCGCAAGAGCACCTGTCACGTCGCTCTGCTTCGTATCAGATCCGCAAATCCGCCAGAGCTGCCCGCAAGGCGAAACGCGATGGGGTGCGTCCGGCCTCCCGGGACCGAACAGACGGTCGTCCCCGAAGTGTACTGAAAGGAGACCGGCCAGGAATACAATTCATTGGGCCCGATCCGATCTCGGTTTTGTGAGCTGTTCCACGAACAGACGGGCCGCCTGGTCGATATCGTAGCCGGTCTTGGGAAAATGGACCGCGTTGAATTTTTCCACCATCGGTTTGAGGGTTTCAAATGTCTCCGCCGAGCAGAATACGATCGGGGTTTCCCTGTTCAACCCCTCTTTCCGGGCGAGCTGAAGAAGGGCAATTCCGGGGAGATGTCCCGGGATTTCGTTGTCTTTGAAATCGTTATCCACAATAATGAGATCGAATCGTGCGGACTTGATCTTCGCCCATGCATCAACGCTGTCATCCGATTCCACGACAGCGATTTTGTCTTTCAACAGTTCTGAGGCCGCATCGACAGCAAATTTATGGGACTTGCGGATCGCTTCGTCATCATCGGCTACGAGAATCCTGAACGGCATGATTTCCCCGATGTGTGGATAGAAGAGACGGCTCTTATTCCCATCTTACCCAGCGCACAGTTCAAAAGCAATATGGAGGGGCCGGCAGTTATTTCTTCCAGCTCTCCGGCAGCGCCTCAACGTTGCGGGCCCGCCGCAGTACATCCGGATCCTTTTCTCCCGGTAGATGCATGCGGACGAGGTCCGCGATGCTCACACACTGCGGGTCCGCGCTCAGCAGCTCCACGCTATCTCCCGCCCCCACCATGCCGCCGCGGAGCACGGCCATGTAAAACCCGGTCCTTCCGCTCTCCAGGAATCTCCTGATGATATCGCTGCGCCGGAATTTTATCCCGAGCTTGAAACAGGGGAGCCTCGGCTGGGTGACAACGACCTCCGCTTCTCCCATGCGGAACCGGTCGCCGGCATGGACCGTCTCTTCGGAGAGGCCCCTTGTCGTGAAGTTCTCGCCGAACATTCCCGGAGGCAAATCCATCCCCGGAAGCTCGCCGCGCCAGAAACCGTAGTGCTCCTCCGGATAGGCGTAGACGGCCTTCGCCACCCCCCCATGCACCGAAAGATCAGCCTGCCTGTCCCCCTCCAGGTTCATCGTCCGGAGCATCACCGGAAAATCGACAGGATCCTTGAATATCCCGGTCACAACGGTCTTCCCCAGCCATACGACCTCGCGGGGTACCCCAACGTTCACAGAAATTATCTTCAGACGTTCACGCTCCGAATTGGCGAAGATGGTGATCGAGATGCTTGTACGTCCCTCTCCCCCATTCCTGTGCGGTCAGCCTGCCGAAGAAAGAATGCGGCAGGATTGTGCACTTTGCCTCTCCCCCTTCGGAAAACCCGCGGGCCAGATCGAGGAGGCGTTGCTTCTCTCCTGCAAAATCCCGCGGATCGGTGATAACGAACGACGGATGAGTCGGGCTGTTCCGGGAAAGCTCCGAATCGTCGGTGTATCTTTTCTTGAAGAATGGGCCGAGGATCCTCCCGATCAACATCCTCCTGGGGGTCCTTCTCCCCGTGGCTGCTTCGAGTGTCGTCGAACAGTGGGCGAGCATCTGGGCAACTCCCATCTTGCCCCAGAGGTGTTGCGACCCGGCGTTCAGTGAATTGATCCGCCGTACGACCTCGTCGAGCGTGGCTTGTTCGAACATGCTTTTCATCACATTCCGTCCCGTGTTCGTGGCAGATATACACGCTGTTAACGCAATTAATGTAATCGTCCCCGGACGAATTGTCAACAAAGGGAGCGAGAGCCGCGCGTCTCCCATGGCAACCTCGACGTGCGCCGGGTACTGACTCAGGTATGTTTTCATACCGGTGCAGGAATGTAGGCACTATTCAGAGAATATTTGCCGGCTCATGAGGCTAACGCGAATCTTTCCGCCGGTCCGCTTAAACCTCCCCCCCCCGGGGCGAATCTAAGGTGCGAGAGACTGTCTCAACCTGTACACAAAAAGAGGCGCGCATGATGAACCGGAACCTACGCAGGCCCCCGTTCCGCAGGGGAGAGCCATACTGGACGCACACGCTGCTCGGGATGGCTATTCTTGCGGGCGTGCTCGTTTCCGGATGCGGCAGCACAGCCCAGATTCCGAGCTCGTGGAGAACCCCCGGCGTCACGATCGACAGCGCGGCACAGGTGTGGAAGTCGCCGTTCATCCCGCTCAAGGATACACATCTTTTCCTCGGCATGCAGAACGACTCCGCATTTTTCTATCTCCGGATCCTCGCGCCGGAGGACGAGTTCCGGAGGCGCATTGCCGGCCCGGGGATGACCGTATGGTTTGAGGCGGACGACGGGAGGAAAGTTGGCATACTCTACCCCATGGGAACGGGGATACATGACCTGGAAATACTCGGAACGGACAAGAATGACCGGACTCTCTTTTCACCCCTGGAGGTCCCCGGCGTGAGTGTGCGCGTAGGAAGTTCGGAAGGTTCTTCAATGTACGAGCTCAAGTTGCCGCTGCAGGCTTCGAAGGATCGGCCCTATGCGGTCGGTGCGGCACCCGGTTCGACATTCAGAATTGAGATCCAGACTGAGAAGGAGATCGCCGGCACGCGGGAAGGCGGGGGGATGGGAGAAGGAGGAGGGAGATCACCCGGCGGAGGAGGGGGCGGAGGGGGCGGGTTCGGAGGAGGTGGGAGACGCGGTGGTGGCGGAGGGGGAGGCAGGGGAGGAAGATCGGGCGGCCAGGGAGGAGGAACCCGGCTTGATCCTGTTGATTTCAAGGCGGATGTTTCTCTCGCGGGGCCTTCCCACAAGGCCGCGACACAGTAGAGCAGGCGGGGTCAACGATCACGGCGCCTGCGGCGCCACTGGCGCCGCTTTCAGGCGTGACCGTCGAGAGATTCTTTTCCCAGAATTCGAGCATCGTTTTGAAAAGGTGCTTCCTGGCCGGCGGGTCGTCGATCGTGTGTTTTCGCATCGGATAGATCATGACGTCGAACAGGATCCCCTCTTTTATCAGCTCATTCATGAACGCCTGGCTGTTTTGCGGGTGGACATTATCGTCACCCGTCCCGTGAACCATCAGGAGGCGCCCGTGAAGATCGCGGGCACGTGAGACCAGCGAGGTTTTCGCATACCCCGACGGATTTTCTTCCGGGCGCTTCATCGGGAGCTCGGCCCACTTCGCGTCGTAGTACCGCCAGTCAGTCACGGGTGCGACCGCAATACCGGCCCTGAACTCCTTCGAGCGCGTCATCGCCAGAAGCGCGTACGTCCCTCCACCGCTCCACCCCCAGATGCCGACGCGTGACGTATCGACGTAGGACCGGGATTTAAGCCAGTGCACGGCGGTCATCAGGTCGTTCAGCTCTACGTCCCCATACATCTGCCCGCGAATAGCCTTCTCGAACACCTTCCCCACGCTCGCCGAACTCCGGTTGTCGACAGAAAAGACGATGAAACCGGAACGGAGAAGTACCTGTTCGAAATACACGGGTTCGGCCCACCCGTTTGAGTTCCATTCGTCCGAGACCGAGGGGGAACCCGGGCCGCCGTAGACATAGATGATCACCGGATATTTCTTCGTGGAATCAAATCCCGCCGGCGTGCTTATCTGCGCCGGAAGCATGAAACCGTCCGGGGCCGGGATGTGGAAGAATGAAGGGTACCGCATTGCGGCGTGGATATCATAAAAACTGGAAAGAATACCGGAGGGAGAGCCCCGTTTCCTGGCTCCCGGTATAAGAGCAGCTCGTGAGGGGGAGAGAACCTGCACTTCCTTCCCGTCCGCTCTGTGCAGTGTGAGGGACGGAGGTGTCCTGACGTTCGAATACAGGTCGACGTAATAAAGTCCGTCCCCTCTGAATGAGGGACGGTGATATCCGTCTTCGGCAGAGAGACGCTCCTGTGCTCCCCCTTCGAGCCGGACACGGTAGATGTGACGCTCGATTGTCGATTTCTCCCCTGACGTGAAATACACCCATCCCTCCTTCTCATCCACTGCGAGAAGCGGACTCTCATCGTATATCGAGAACGCGCCGTACGGGCGGAGTGACCAATCCCCGTGAGTGACCTGGTTGAGGAGTGTCCCGCCGAGAGTGTAACGGTACGCGTGTGTGTATCCGGTCCTGTCCGATATCCAGAGGAACTGATCCGAGTCCCGGAGGAAGAGAGGCCTGTAGATATGAAGCCACGCGTCGTCGTTCTCTGTCAGCACGCGGTCGGCGCTCCCGTCGGACACCCGGACTATGGAGAGATCCACGCGCGTCTGTGCGCGGTTCATCGTCTGGACGGCCGCCCTGTCGCCCGAGGGGAGCCAGTCAACACCCGTGATGTACTCGTACGAAGATTGGGGGATGTTCATCCATACGGGATCCCCGCCGTCGGCCGGCACGAACCCGAGGCGCACGGAGGGGGTTTTCTCCCCCGCTTTCGGGTAGCGTTGCGTCAGAACGCGGGGCTGGTAGGGTTCGAAGTCCGTAAACGACATCGTGCTCACGCCCGATTCATCTGTGCGGAGGAATGCAATCGTCTTCGAATCCGGAGACCACCAGTACGCGTTGTCATGGTGGCCGGATATCTCTTCCCAGTACACCCAGGAGAACCGCCCGTTCAGCGTTGTCCCGGATCCGTCACGCGTCAGACGATGTTCGGTTTTCCCGTGAATATCGCATGTGTAGATGTCGTTTCCCCGGACGTATGCGAGGCGGCGTCCGTCGGGGGATACAGTCGCGGAAACCTCTTCTCCTTCCGTCTGCGTGATGCGTTCAAACCGTGACGAGGCGAAATCGAGAAGGAACAGATCCCCATTCAAGAGAAACACGGCCATCCTCCCCGCTGCGTCAAAACTTTCCGGCCAGGGGAGAACCGGCGGGGTCCATTCCGGCCCGGCGAGTTCCCGGAGGCTTTCGAGGGCTGCGGCCATGTCCAGAGCCGAGCTCACCCGGCCTGTGACCGGATCGAGCAGGCGGAAGACTCCTTCCGGTCCTCCGCTGAGCGTGTCATACAACATGAGCCGGCCGTCTGACACCCAGAGGGTTCGCGGCGTGGCCGCGACCCGTTCGGCCCCTCCGCCGAATATCCAATCGATCGTGACCCCGCCCGTTTCCTGTGCCAGGACCGGTCGCAAACCCGGAGAGGTGATACAGAGGAAGAACGGGACAAGAAGAAGTGCCAAACGGATCATGGTGTCGTCATCTCACTCCAGGGTACGAGGTCGATGTGGCCCGCAGCTATTCTCTCCGGGGACCGGACATCGACGACCTGAATGGTCTCCCCGGCCTCCAGCCCCCCGATGAAATCCAGAGGGGATATCTCAGGAACGGTCTGTGAATTCATGGTGTTATCTGGGGGACAGAAGGAAGAAACGGTATGAAAAGGATGATGGCGGCCGGCGCTGTCCCGATCTGTTTTATCCTGCTTTTCCGGCTCCTCTATGGAAACACAACACAGGAATCAAGAAGCCAGACACCGGAAGGTCCCCTCCCCGGTCGGCTTATCCCCGCTTCGGCAACAATGGTAACAGCATGGGATATCCCGAGGGATCCTTTCAGGGATTCAACACTGGGGAGATCCCCGCGCTCTGACCGGATCAGGCGGGGCTACAGAATTTTCATGCATACTCCGGCGGAGGCACCGAAATTCACCGCAAACCGGCTCTCCTGCGGCAACTGTCATCTTAACGGCGGACAAAGGGAGCGTGCGCTCCCCCTCGTCGGCGTCGGCGGAGTGTTCCCCGAATACAACAAGCGGGAGGGGCGCCCCTTCTCACTCGAAGACAGGATCGTCGGATGCTTCATGCGGAGCGAGAACGGAACAGGTCCCGCGGAGATCCCGGGGGCTCCTTCGTCCAGGCCGGACAGTGCGCTCTACCCCTCTCCCCAAACGGAGGAAGTCGCGGCACTCGCCGCATACATTCAATGGCTCTCGGAAGGGATCCGCCGGGGAGACAAGCTCCCCTGGCGGGGGCAGAATTCGATCCAGTCCGACAGCCTGATTCCGGTCGAGAGGCTCGACCCGGAGCGGGGGAGAACTCTCTTCATGGAGAATTGCCGGACATGCCACGGTGACGACGGGCAGGGTGTGCAGATCGGCGACAAGAAGGCCGGCCCCCTGTGGGGACCGGATTCATGGAACGACGGCGCAGGGGCCGCCCGGATCTACACGCTGGCAGGAATCATCCGTTACGCGATGCCTTACCTCAACCCCGGGAGCCTGACCGACGAAGAAGCCCAGCAGATCGCGGCATTCATCAACTCCATGCACCGCCCCGAATATCCCCTCAAGCAATTCGATTATCGACAGGAGCGCATCCCCCCCGACGCCGTGTACTACAGGATTCGCACAGGGGAGAATCGCCGCTGACGGTCACAACCAAGATCGGCGTGATCGCTAATCCCGCCGATTCCCGGTGGGGCGAGCGGAGAGAGACAGCGACCTCTCAGCCTGCATAGCAATATGTGCAGCCGTGTTCCTGCGCACGGTTGACCGCAAGGACGCCCGAGGGAACGATCTGTATGCCCGGGAGAATCCCTGACACCCAGTCTTTCTTCACATCGGCTGCATCCATCTTCATCTTGTCACCGACTATCTTGCTGTACACCGTCAGTGCGATGTCACAGATGCCGAACAGGACCCCGCTCTTCTGAAGCTGGTCGATCCCCATGCCGGGGAGAGGGAGGGAGCCTTCCTTCGGCTCCCAGAACGGGTTCGACGTCAGAGGCGCCTTTGTCTCCTGGTCGTTGGCGCTGAACGTTTCTCCAAATTTATATTTCTCCCAGAGACGGCTCTCCATCCCCAGCGGGATCCCGTTATGACGGAGCACCATGACGACGGAGACGTCGCTTTCGGATGCGCCGATCGACTTGTTCGTCATAAGAAAGACGCGAGCCCATGCGAAAGGGAGTCCCATGTTCGGCGCGGGACAATCGAAGACCTGTTTGTGCTTTCCCTTGATCTTCCCAAGCCACTTTTCAAATTCAGAACCCCCGGGAGCCGGGAATGCGCGCTCTTCTGCGGCCCCGAGTTGAAGCGGAAGAGCCAGACCGGCTACTCCCACGGAGGCGGAAGCAAGTAGGGTGCCGAGGAAATGCCTGCGTTGGATCGGATCCTGGTGGCGGGACATGGGGGAGGGTCCTCCTCTTGTGATGAGATGTAATTGTGAAAGAACGGTGGCCGGGAATGTACTAAACGGCATATTCGGAATCAATCACATATCTGTGTGGTGGCAAAAGATGGGCTTTCTTTGAGATTGACGGGGGGAATTCTTTATATTACCATTACCGTAGGGTCTTCCCGTAAGGTTCACGCGGACACGGGCAAAACGTTCTTTGAAAGGAGTCGTATGGACATCTTCTCGTCATTCTGGCCCTGGTATGTCACAGGACCCCTGATCGGGCTGTACGTACCTGTCCTGTATCTCCTCGTCAACAGGCATTTCGGCATCTCGTCCACGTTTCGCGACATCTGTGCCGCATTCATCCGCCCCTCGGCCCGGTATTTCCAGTATGACTGGAAGGCCCACCGCTGGCGGCTCCTGTTTGTCGCGGGAGTTGCCCTCGGAGGATTCCTGGCGAACGGGACGCTCAAAACGGCACCACAGGCGCAGGTTTCGCCGCACACGCTTTCCGTCCTTTCCTCGCTGGGCATCAGAGATTTCTCTTCGATGGTGCCGGCAGACCTGTTTTCGTGGGGGTCGCTCCTGACGCTGCGGGGATTCCTGCTGATCGTGGGGGGGGGATTCCTCGTGGGGTTCGGAACTCGCTACGCGGAAGGGTGCACTTCCGGGCACACCGTACACGGGATCGCGACATTCCAGCGGTCATCAGTCGTCGCGACGTTCTGCTTCTTCCTGGGAGGCCTGATCTCGACATATCTCATACTCCCCTTTATCCTTCACCTGTAGCGAGGATTCCCCCATGGTGTATTTCATCGTCGCGATGCTCGGAGTATTCTTCGGCATAATTCTCACGAACGGCGAAGTGACCTCCTGGTTTCGGATTCAGGAAATGTTCAGGTTCGACTCTTTTCACATGTACGGAGTCATCGGCTCGGCGATCGCCGTCGGCGCGCTTTCGATGTTCCTCCTCAGGAAACTCGGCGTCCGCTCGATGCACGGAGAGCCCATCGTGATAGAAACGAAGCAGCTCGGGAAGGGGACGGCCATCGGGGGAATCATCTTCGGCGTGGGCTGGGCGCTGACGGGCGCGTGCCCAGGCCCGCTGTACGCTCTGGCGGGATGCGGCTATCCGGCTTTCTTCATCGCGCTCCTCTGTGCGGTGGGGGGGGCACTTGTGTACGGGCTCATCCGCGACAAACTTCCCCGGTGAGGCACCGATTGAACAACCGGACAACCGACCCCCGCCACCTGATGACCGCCCCGCTGTTCCTCGCGGTGCTCCTTTCCTCCCCCCACGCGAACGGCGCTGACACGCTTCACTCCTGGAACGGCGGTCCGACAAGATTCGCCGTCATCCAGTTCGTGAAGGATGTGACGACCGAAGGAGGACCACAGTACGTCCCCCCTTCCGGTCGGATCGCCGTCTTCAGCCATGACGGTACGCTCTGCCCCGAGCAACCTGTCCCTGTGGAGCTCGCGTTCATACTGGACCGGATCAAGGCACTCTCGTCCAGGTACCCGCGCTGGAAGACGAAGGAACCTTTCAAGTCCGCCCTCTCCAGGAACCTGACGGCTCTTGCATCGTTCGGTACCCGGGGGATGCTGGAGCTGACAGCGGCCGCGCACAGCGGCATGACCACGGAAGAATTCGAATCGACGGTGATGAGCTGGCTCGCGAGGACGAGAAACCCCAGGTTGAATCGCCCGTACGACCAGTGCGGACTCCTCCCGATGCTGGAGCTGCTCGATTTCCTCCGCTCAAGCGGGTTCAAGACGTACATCGTCCTGCGGGGAGACGCCGGGTTCCTCAGGCCGTGGGCCGAGAAGGCGTACGGGGTCCCTCCCGATCAGGTGATCGGGAGCAGCGTCAGGACGAGATTCGAGGTTCGCAAGGGGGCACCGATACTCGTACGGCGGCCGGACTTCGAAATGATGGAGGACGGGCCCGGAAGACCGGGCGCATTCTACCGGGCGACAGGCCGCCGGCCCATCGCGGCGTTCGGGAACTCCGACGGCGATCTCGAAATGATGCAGTGGACCGCCGCCGGGGGAACGAGGCACCTGGTTCTCCTTGTGCATCACACCAACGGGGGGAACGAATTTGCGTACGACAGGAAGGCGATGTTCGGCCGGCTCGACAAGGCACTCGACTTCGGGAGAAAGAACGGATGGACGATCGCGGACATGACGAAGGACTGGAACAGATTCTTTACGAAAACAGTCAAATGAGAATGGGAGCCTGACACCGGAATTGCCGCCAGCATCTTCATTCGCCGAGAGACTTCTGCACCGATTTCACCTGTTGCCCACGCCGGTTATGGACGCGTTCGGGGCGGTCATATTCGCGCGTGCGCTGACAGTCGGGCTGCGGCGAGGAATGTTCGAATCCCTGGCCAGGCGTCCTCTCTCACTACGGGACCTCTCAGGGGAAACGGGATTGAGCACGGAGGGGGTGAGGCTCCTGGCCGATGCGTGCGTCGCGGGAGGATATCTGAACTACAGGAAGGGGATGTACAGCGCGGGTGCGGAGGCAAGGAAGTGGCTCGTCAGGAGTTCTGAGACTTATCTCGGCGACCTGATATTCTATTTTGACTCTCTCAACACGCGGCTCGGAGGGCTGGAGTATTCTCTGGAACACGGGAAACCCAGGGAACCGTACTACGCCTCATTCACCGACAGGGACTGGGAGACATACGTCAGGGGGATGGCAAACCTCGCACGCCTCCTCATGCCGGAAGTCACGAGAAGAATCCGACTCCCGGCAAGCGGAGGGCGGATACTCGATCTTGGCGGCTCACACGGTCTCTACTCGCTGGAATGTTGCCGGAAATTCCCGGGGTGCACCGCAGTGGTGATGGATTTCGCTCCCGCGCTTCGCTGCGCGGGGGACATACGTGAAAAGGAATCCGGAAACCGGATCTCGTTTTCCCCCGGGGATTTTCTGACAGCACCGCTCCCTGCGGGGCAGGATGCCGTGTTCATGTTCAATATCCTGCACGGATTCGACGAGGAGACAAACCGGAATCTGATCGCCCGCGCCTCGGGCTCGCTCAGACGGGGGGGGCGCCTCTACATACTCGACCAGATGACCGGCACCGGACGGCGATCCCTCCTGTCCCGGTTCATCCCCCTGATGGTGGGGCTGAACCTGATGAATGAAATCGGCGGGAGCGCACACTCCGTCCCGCTGATCCGCGAGTGGTGCGCGGACGCGGCCACATTCAGAGTCATGCCGCTCAGATTTCCAGGAGTGACACTGATCGAAGCAACAGACTGGAGCTCCGGCGTCAATTCACAGTGATTGTGACTGAGACCGATCAGTGCCCCGTTCTGCTTCAGTTGGCGCGCATGCCGGACGGGATGTCCTGAGAGACAGACTGGAGGACTTCGTGTGCCCCCGCATCCTGTACCCATGCCACAACCGTGAGGTTGGAGCGGTCGATCTTCTCCGGCACGGCTCTCCAGCCGCTGAAATTCCGTTTCCTGCCGGGCCAGGAGGGCTGACTCTTCGGGTCGTGGAGGAGATCCCTGATGCCGGCGTCGACATCCGCCATATCCACACTCAGTTGAATCGTCTCCTCCGGCACTGTCGATGACAGAACCGCGCCGGCGGGACCGCCGAAAAGCCGCCTGACAACCATCGCATGCCTGGTGATGCCGTTGCCACCCGTATAGTCCACCGAGCGCTGGACGAGGGCAATATGGAGGACGCAGTGTCCGGCTTTCGAACGCCCCATGATCCGCCCCACATGAGCCGCAACCACAATGCTGTCGTGGGAGCGGGCCACGTCGATCTTCAGGCTCATCCCGGGTTCATCCCCCTTATATTTCTGGACCGCATAGCGATAGAGGTTGAACCGGTTCCGTGCGATGGACTTCGGTCCCCCTCCCACGATGCTCTCGCGACCGTCAATGACGACGGTCGGGGTCCCGCCCCCCCCGTAAAACTGATAGCGGTTCCACGAGTCATTTGTCGTCAGCGGATCGGGCCCCGGAATGTGTACGTGGTATTCGAGTATCGCGACGTCAGTCCGGGGATAGTATTCTGCCAGCGCGTCAAAGGCGATGTCAGAGGCGACGCAGGGAGGACATTCGGCCCCTGTAAAAAGCTCGGCGAGGATCACCTTTCCCGTTGCGCGCTCCCCCGGGGCAAACCGTCCGGGGTCGAATGAGGCACCGGACAGCTTCAGACGATCGAGACCCGCATCGAGCCCGTCGATCGATCCGTGCACTTTCCCGTACACCGCCTCGAGCGTGTCGCGGAGCTCCCTGGGGCTTATCGCCGTGAGCCCGTTCATGTACGCACTCACGGCATCCTCCGGCTGCCCAAGCTTCTGATAGATCCCCCCGAGCGCAAGCCAGAAATCGGTCGACCAGGGTGAGACAAGATCTTCGATAGACCGGAGCATCCCCAGCGCGTCCCTGAATTCTCCCCGGGCAGCAGTCACCATCGCCAGATTCTGTTTAAACGCCACCGCATCTTCGACGGGGGAGTTCTTCCCGAGGCTCCGTACGGCGGCTTCGGCGAACTTCCGCGCCTCAGGGAGGTTCACAGCCATCCGGGCCATGAAGGCGGAAGCATTGCTCTTTGCCGCAACAGCCTTCGCGCCGTGGAGCGTGTCGACGTACGAGTGGACAGTCTTCATCACGATCGATTCCTTCAGCGCCTCCCGGCGCTTCCCGTCCTTTTCCTCACGGTTGAGCCAGTCAAAAAACCTCGCCTGCATCTCCCTGTCACCTCCCATGTACATCGCCCGCGAGATTGTTGAGAGAGCAATCCGCCGCTTCCCGTTTTGTTCCTGGTAGAGGGCGAGGTGACCGACGTACTCCGGGTCGTCCTCGTGTCCCCGTATCGCTTCCTTCTGGAGCTTTTCCGCCGCTGCGATATCCCCCTTCCTGTACAGGACGAAGGCGCGCGTATCCTGAATCGGGCCGAGCGTGCCAACCCCTTCCCCCTTCGCCATCCCCTCAGCCAGAGTGGCGTACGCGAGTGCCGAGTCCAGCCCCATGTTCTTCACGGCGAGCGAATATGCGAACTGGTTGTAGGGACCCAACCGCGCTTCGGGCGCCACCGTCTGCAGGTATTGTGAGGCTGCATCGAGTGCCCCGGCTTCGCTCCCCTGGTCCACATAGAGCCCGAACAACGCGTTATACGCGCCGCTCCTGAAAGGGCTCCGGGGAAACTGCCCGAGAAACTGCACCAGTGCAGAGATTTTCCCCGACGGGGTCGGCACTGCAACGGCGGCTCGAAATGCCGCAGTATCGGACTGTGCCCTCCCGAGTGTGAAAGAGAGAAGTGAAAGAAGCGCAATAAGGCATATCGACCGTTTCATTCGACCCTCCAGATGGTAATCAAACCGGGGGAATCCCCCCCGGCTACTTATCTGTGCTCACGCCGAAAAGCCCCCGATTGACGGGCGTGGGGGTGACGTCCGGTGCGAGTACCCGAACCGGTATGATGATTTTTGTCGTCGCGGGCGCAAGGCAGACGTCGTTGTTACAGGCCTGGTAGGAAATCTCGACGGGAAGTTCGCAGGCCCCGGGATGCATCTCCGTTGCGGCAGTAATCATCAGCATTATGACAACGGTCCCCTCATACACGTCGAGCGGACTGTCCGAAAATGCAAACCTCTTCGCCACCCCGCGGGGGTACTCCACTCCCGTGACCCCCAGGCCGGGGGGAGGAAAGAACACCGCAGAAGTCGCTATCAGGTTCTCGTCGGACGGCGAGGCAGAATTGATATGCCACCCTTTCCCGACGGTCAGAAGAAGGACCGCACGGAAATACGATCCGGCGTGAACACCGTCCTGCGAGAGCTTCGCGGTGACGGAGACTTTTTCCTTCCGCTCGAAGCCAAAGTCCCCCTCCCGTCCCGCGAAGGGAGAAAGAGAGAGTAATAAGAGAACTGCGATCCTGGTGAGCATTCAATTTTATGGCGATGCCGGAGACGACGTCATGAGTGATGTTACATGCGAGAATGTACAACTCTGATCCCCAAAATGAAAGATCCCTGTCGCTCCGGGCGCAGGGATCTTCCGATGTTCCAGGTTCGGCTCCGTTCCGGGAGCAGTTACAGCACTTTCGACATGCCTTCCAGTTCGTCGGCGAGGCCGTTCGCATCATAGAGCTTCCGGAGGCATTCGATAATCCCCGCCGGGTGCACGGCGACCGCCCGGTTCGTCGTTTCGGAGTACATGAACCGGCCCGGGAGGCTCTCGATGTTTCCGTCGAATATCAACCCGACAAATGCCCCTTCGCGGTCGACGACGGGAGAACCTGAATTTCCACCGATGATATCGCATGTGCTGACAAAATTGAGCGGCGTCGAAAGAGCCAGTTTCGACTCCCCTTCAACGAATCGTGCAGGGAGCGCCCATGCGCCCTTGTTCCCGAAACTGAGGGACCTGTCATACAGACCGTACAGGGTCGTCATCGGCGGCGCCTGGGTGCCGTTCATCGGATATCCCTTGATCGTCCCGTAGGAGAGCCGGAGTGTGAACGTGGCATCAGGGTTGACCGACTTCCCGAATACGGCAAACCGGGCCTTGCCGATCGCCTCGCCGGCGGATGCCGTCGGTCCGGTGATGTACCTTTCATTCCATTTCCGCGTTTCCGTCATGAGGGGGGCGAGCTTCCGTGCGAGGAGGATCATCGGATCGGTCGAAGCCGCAATGGCGGATTCTCCACCCTCGAACAGCTGCTTGCGCACCTTGACATCGGCCATCTGCGTGCCGGCGACGAGTTCTCTGGCAGCGACTTCGGGTGTGCGAGCGTTCAGCACCTCTTTCACAAACAGGTCATCGGCGCCTATGTTTTCGACTGCCTCCACGAGGCCGTCGGCCACCTGAACCTCTTCGAGTTCAGGATAGACGGGGGCAGGCGAGAAGAGACGGAATTTCATCCCGGGGAGATTCGCATCCTGGTACGGAGCCTGGCGGTCACCGTTCGGCTTTTTCAATTCTTCCGCAGACTGGACGATCTGGAGCGCCATCTGGAAAAGCCTACCGCGCAGCGTCCGGTATGTCCCCTGCCGGGACATGAGTTTCTGCCGCTCGAGGACAGTGGTGATCGTATCCCATGCCCATCCGTACGCCTTTTTCCATTCGGGATTGGCGTTCACGCGGTCACGCAGGTCTTTGTCCTCCTGGAATTTTTTTGCCATCAGGTTCTTGTCCAGAAGTCCCTGGTATTCCCCTTCCGAAGCTTTCTTGCCGTTCTCCATCCCGAAAATGCTCCCGGCCGCCTGCCGTGCCTGCTCGGGCCCGCGTGAAGAGTATTTCCTCAGGAGTTCCAGTGAACGGACGAGGCCTTTGAGCCGCGCCGGATATGCGATGTCACGCTGATACTCGGTCTGGGCGTACGTTTGCAGCCGGTTGGTGGATCCCGGGTGGCCGGAGACGAACACCAGGTCTCCCTCCTGTGCGCCGGCGGTTTTCCATTTGAGGAACTGTGCTGTGTTGGCGGGCTTCCCTCCCTCGTACGCGCGGAAAAATGTGATATCGAGATCGTGCCGGGGGAATGTGAAATTGTCCGGATCGCCGCCGAAGAATGCGGCCTGCACTTCCGGGGCCATGACAAGGCGAACGTCCGTGTACTTCTTGTAAAGATACAGCCAGTATTCACTCCCGTTGTAGAAAGCCACGATGTCCGCCTTGAGACCGGACTTCTCCGAGGCTTCCTTCGTGATGTCGCCCGTAACGGAACGGCGGGCGTCGAGCGCCTCGCGGGGAGACATGGCCGGGTTCACCGCTCCCAGGACGCGGTCCGTCACATTTTCCATCGACATAAGAACATTCAGCTCAAGGTCGGGGCACTTCAACTCCTCGGCCGTCGTATGGGCATAGAACCCCTGTGCGACGAGGTCGCGGTCCTTCGTGGAGAGTTTCTGAAGCTGACCCCGGCCGACGTGGTCGTTTGTCAGCAGCAGCCCATTCGGGCTCACGAACGATCCTGAGCCGCCATCCCCGACACGAACGCTGGCCAGGCGCAGATGGTCCAGCCACTGCTGTGTCGGTTCAAATCCGTACAGTTCCTTGAGCTGCTTCCGCGGAGGATTGTCGAATGTCCACATCCCCTCCCCTGCGAACAAAGGCAGAGCCCACATGACAAAAGCGACCAGGCAAACCGTTGCCAAGGCGCGTTGCGCGTTGGTTTGCATACTGACTCCTTCGGGAATTGAGACAAGAACAGCGAAAGGTTACAGACACGAGGAATTTACACCACAAGATACCAATCTCCGGGACGAGAAGCAACCGGCAGCCCAGGACTGGCCCCGCCTGAGAACGGCGGGACTTCCAGCGTTGGACCATGTCCCTCACGCATCGCGCAGAATGAGGAAGATTCCGCTTGACTTTCAAGACCAGGAAGGTTAACTTTGAGATAGAAAGTACTTTGAGGACTCAGCCATGGATGAACTCGAAAGCGGACTCCGGGACATTTCCGCAATCCGCGGGATGATGGAGCGGGCATCGAAATTCCTGTCACTGAGCGGCCTTTCCGGAGTCAGTGCCGGGATCGTCGCGCTGGCGGGGGCCTGGGCGGCCAGCTGGGCAATGCAACAGGCGGGGGCGCAGATCCCTCTCCCGGGAGAGCAACGCGCAGGTGACGCGTGGCTCGGCAGATTCCTGGTCGCCGACGCACTCTCAGTCCTCGTCGTCGCACTCGCGTGTTCCACGTTCTTCTCCGTGCGGATGGCAAAAAAGAAGGGCCATCCTCTCTGGGGGCCGACAACAAAGTACATGCTGGCGGCCCTCATGATCCCGCTCGCAGCCGGCGGGGCCTTTTGCGGTCTCCTCCTGTTTCACGGAGTCTACGGCCTCCTCCCCGCCGTCATGCTCGTCTTCTACGGCCTTGCTCTCCTCAATGCGGGGAACTTCACATTCAGCGAGGTCCGGTATCTCGGGATGATCGACATACTGCTCGGTCTCACCGCCGGTTTCACGCCTGCCCTCGGTCTCATACTCTGGGCCGGCGGGTTCGGACTGCTCCACATCGTCTACGGCATTCTCCTCTACGCAAAGTATGAGAAGTGATCCCCTCATTTGAAAACCTGAACAAAGCATTCGACAATCGCATCCGGCTCGCGATCATGTCGGTACTGTTCGTGAGGGGGGAGGTCGATTTCAACGACCTGAAGAAAATGCTCCGCGCAACGGACGGCAACCTTGCAACCCATCTCGCGGTGCTGGAGCGGCACAAATACCTGAAGGTGAAGAAGTTGTTCGTCGGCAGGAAGCCGCGCACGACATACACGATCACAGAGTCCGGCAGCAAGGCGTTTTCCGGCCATGTCGATGCACTGGAGGAGGTAATCCGCGAAGGAAAGAAGTGATTCGTTTTTTTGCCTCTTTACTTTGTATCACGAAGTACTTTGAAAGGACTGCCACAATGGACACACCTCCCCGTAACGCTTCGCTCCTGCTTGCGGTCTCTCTGGCACTCGGGGTATCGGCGGACTCGCTGCTGCGCACTCTTCCCCCGGGGGTCAATTATTCACTCTGGCTCATTTTCCTTATCGCGGCGCTGGCGCTCCTCGCGCACCGGCTGGACCATCCGCTCGCGGGGGGCTGGAAGCTTGTGGCAGCATCAAGCGCGCTCTGCGCCCTGAGTCTCTCGTGGAGGGACTCTCCCATACTCAGCCTGTTCAATGTCGCCGGCGCAATCGGCGGATGCGCTCTGATAGCCATCAGGACGGGGAGGCGTGAACTCCGCGAATCGACATTCTTTGAGCTGGCGTACGGTATGCTGGTCCACGTGGCACACTCAACCGCAGGGGCCGGATTCCTCATTGCACGGGAAGTCCTCTCAGGCAGAGGCGAAGAGAAGAGTGGGAAACGCGCGATTCCCTCGCTCCTCAGGGGGCTCGCCGTCGCCGTGCCGTTTCTCCTCCTTTTCGGTTCACTTTTCGCCGCGGCCGACGCCTCATTTGAACATCTTGTCAGCCGGCTTTTCGATTTCGATCTCTCTTCGATCTTTCTCCACCTGGTCGTCACCGGGTCTGTCGCCTGGGTTGTCGCGGGATTCCTGCGCGGGAGCCTGATCGCCGAAGAGGTCCCCCCCCCGGCAACACTGAGAGAGTCGTTCCTCTCACTGGGCATCATCGAAATCGGCCTGCTGCTGGGGCTGATTGACGCCCTCTTCCTCCTCTTCGTGGTGCTGCAGGTCCCCTATCTCTTCGGCGGCGCGACAACGGTCACCGCCACGGCATCTCTTACGTACGCAAACTACGCACGCCGGGGGTTCTTCGAATTGACAGGGGTGGCCTGCTGCACAATCATGACGCTCCTCCTGGCCGACTGGATCCTGCGGAAGGATTCCCGGCGGAACAAGATCCTGTTCCATTCTCTCGCAGGCGTGAACCTCCTCCTGCTCGGCGCAATCATGGCTTCCGCCTGGCAGCGGCTCCTGCTGTATCAGGAAGCGTACGGGCTGACGGAAGCCCGATTGTACGCCGCGGCCGCCCTGACCGGGATGGGGCTTGTCGCTGTCTGGTTCGCTCTCTCCGTGCTTGCCGGCCGGCGCGGCCGATTTGCATTCGGCGCCATCATCGCGGCGTACGCCGTCATGCTGACTCTGGATGTCATCAACCCTGACGCACTCATCGCCCGAATCGACCTGACCAGGAGCTCGGAGGGGAAGCCGGTCGATCCGGGGTACCTTGCTACCCTCAGCGCGGACGCAACTCCGGAACTGATCGCTGGGCTTCCGCTGGTCCAGGCACGCGACGGGGCGTTGATTTCCCGCGAACTGATCCGCCGCAATGCGGGGAAAAGCGCGCCGGACCTGAGGACATGGAATTTCTCGCGCGCCAGAGCCTCCGCCCGGGTTCAGGAACACATGGACTCTCTCGTCGCCTCACGCAATGCCATTTTCCCAACACCATAACAGGAGAAACGCCAATGCACACACAACTCTGGTTTACGATCATCAGCTTCAATTTGATGGCTGCATACATTCCGCTTTCCGCATTGATACTGTACCGGAGACCGGGTACTTGGCCGTACCTCTTTTCCCTCTTTAACGGGCTTCTCATCGCATTCATCGATCTCGGCGCGGGGGAAGTGCAGGTCCCTGCACTTCTTCTCCTCGCGTTCACGTTCTTTGTCGGTTTTGCCTCCCCCCGCGCAGTCTGGCGCTGGGCGATTATCACAGGAATGTGGGTGCCAGTGTTTCACATTGTACTAATGGGCCTCGGGAGGAATTCGGGAATATCGCTCCCTGAAGGCTGGGGATCATTGCTCGCGCTCGTATTTGCTTTTGCAGGATCATACGGGGGGAGCTTCATCCAGAGGATTTCAGCGGGAAAAGACCAGAGGGAACATTCCCAGGCGACAGGGAGTACAACTGGTGAAGGGGACAACAGGAGGAAACCATGACAACAAGACCTGCGTCAGAGAGCAGAGCCCGTTACGGGGCGATCGAATTGAAGGACTCAATCCGGTTGTACTGGATGATGGGGCTGGGACTCGCTGTTGCGATCCACCTGGCGGTGATCGGCTCGTACAGACTCATGGGGGTACCCGGCACAGAAGGGACGCCCGGATCGCTCGTGAAGCCCGGCCCCATTTTCTGGCTCCCGCCTCCGATGAATCCCGCCGCACCCGGACCGGTCAATATCGCAGAGCCCGGAATCAAGAATTCCGTCGGGATGCCGGTCCCTGTGCCGGAAGGGATTGCGGACCCGGAGCAGACACTGGCCCCGCAAAATATGCTTAACCCCCAAACGGGTCCGGCTCGCGAAGGAACGGAGGGAGAATGGGGAGAAGAAGCCCCGATCGTCATCCCCGAAACCGAACCTCCTCCATTCCAAATTGTCGAAGAGATGCCGAAAGTCGTGCGGAGCGTTGCGCCTGTCTATCCCGAGCTTGCAATCCGCTCGGAATTGACGGGAACTGTCTACGTGAAGATCTGGGTCGATAAGGAGGGAAAGCCAAGAGAGGTCTCGGTTGAGAAGTCCGACCAGGAGATCCTCAATGACGCGGCGATCGCCGCCGCAAAGCAGTTCCTGTTCACCCCGGCGTATATGAACAGCGGGCCCGTGTCAGTCTGGGTGACAATACCCTTCAGGTTCAGGCTGGCCGGACGGAACTGAGGTGATCGGCGTGACCCTTAGTTCTTCTTCTCACGCGGAGGGAAAAACTCCGGAATGAGCTTCCCACGGTGGCACGTCCAGCACCCGATCTTCGGTTCCGGGCTATCGAGATTCTTGATGTTCTTCAGAAGGTGCGTGTTGATCTCGTTGACCATCCCCGCCATGTCCCGCGCGATCTGCTTTTCGGGCCGGTCTTCCTTCTCCCATTGATCGATGACGTGGCAGTGTTTACACGTCACCCCCAGGACGTTGCACCAGCTCCCCATCACCCCGGGGAGCCTCCCCGCCTCCATTGTCTTGAACAACTGGATGTTCTTGAACACCTCGGTCGCCGGCTGCTTTTCCCGCCCGGCGATGCGCCCGCGCAATTCGCCGAGCTCGCGTTCGACAACGTTTGTTCCCTCCTCGTGTCTGGTCGTGTCCTGCCGGAGCACCCGATTAGGCGCATCCGTCGTATCTCCAGGTCCGTGCCACGCGAAGCCCACACCGATAACCGTGATGCAACACGACGCAGCCGCAATGATCCACCGGGTCATACACCCTCCTCCTGATTGAGACATGGTGAAGCACAAAAGAGTTCGCAGAATGTGCCGCCGCGTAAAGGCGAGAGGTGAGCCCGTTTACTGGCTCAGCATGCGCCGAAGGTTTGCCTTCACGGCCGGCCACTCCTCTGCGATGATGCTATAATAGACGGAATCCCGTACACGGCCGTCCCGCACGATCATATGCCGACGAAGCACGCCTTCCTCGAGAGCGCCGAGTCGGAGAATCGCCTTCCTGGAGCGGTCGTTGACGAGATCAGTTTTGAATTCCACACGATTGAGACCGAGCGATTCGAACGCATGCCCCAGCAGCAGATACTTTGCCTCCGTATTGAACGCAGTCCGCTGCCACGTGGTTCCAAGCCAGGTCCATCCGATCTCCACGCGTCGATGGGCGGGTTCAAAGTTCCCGAACCGGGTGGAACCGACCGCGTGCCCCGTGGATTTATCGATCAGGGCGAAAGGAAGAGCTTTTCCCGCTGATTGCAGTCCGAGAGCCTCTGCGATGTACGCTTGCATGCCGCCGGGCGCCGGAAGATTGGACACGGCGAGCTTCCAGAGGTCGCCGACGGCAATGGCTGCCGACAAATCACCGGCATGCGACTGTGACAGGGGATGCAGCTCGACATGATTTCCGCGGAGAAGCACGGGACTCAGCGCAAGGGTGGCGGCGTTCATCGCGAGTGGCGCCGGGGGGCGGTTCCCCACCGTTCTTTCACAAACAAGCCTCTTCCCCAGGCGGCAATGATGACCGCCAGGCCCGCCGCTGCCGCGAGGATACTGTTGAACCACGCCCCTCCCCACATGAGGAGAAGCCCGAACAACCGGACCGGATCACCCGGACGCGTCCGCGGCGAGAGGAAATACCGGCCAAGAGGTGAGTCACGGTACCGTGTCAGGTCAACACGAAGGACCAGGTAGATCGACATGAGAATGGAGGGGAGGAACCCGACGATCAGTGCGGCGGGGAGCCTGTGATCCCAGAAGAGCCACGCCGCAGTCAGACCAGTTCCCCAGTCCGTCGCAAGCTTTGCCGGGTGCACCTGATGCAGCAGGATGCGCTCCCGGAGATCCAGCCGGGGGGAAGCCTTTTTTTCAGAGAGCTCTTTTTTCACAACGGGGACTTGGAATTCGCACAGAAAGTAACGACATTTTTCCAACAATGGAGGATACACATGAGCGACCGAACGCGGTTCCTTCTCGATGAGACAAAGGTACCCAAAGCGTGGTACAACATCAATGCCGACATGCCGGTGCCCCCTCAGCCGGTGCTCCATCCGGGGACGCTCCAGCCGGTCACACCGGATTTCCTGAGCGTCCTCTTCCCGATGAGCCTGATCGGGCAAGAGGTGAGCAAAGAGCGTTGGATAGAGATCCCTGAACCCGTCAGGGAAATCTACAGGCTCTGGCGGCCGACACCGATGTGCCGGGCAATCCGGCTCGAGAAGGCCCTGGGGACGCCGGCGCATATTTATTACAAGTACGAAGGGGCCAGCCCGGTCGGATCCCACAAGCCGAACACCGCCGTTGCGCAGGCATTCTATAACAAGGAAGCCGGCACGAAAGCGATGACCACGGAGACGGGCGCGGGACAATGGGGAACGGCGCTCGCGATGGCGTGCAACTTTTTCAACATCGACCTCGAAGTCTACATGGTCAATGTCTCGTACCACCAGAAGCCGTACCGCCGTGTGGTCATGGAAAATTACGGATCAAAGGTCTTCGCCAGCCCAAGCCGACAGACCGCCTACGGGAGGAAACTCCTTGCCCAGGATCCTGGCTCGCAGGGTTCACTGGGGATTGCGATCTCCGAAGCCGTCGAGGCTGCCGCGTCATCCGGGGGGAAGAAGAAGTACGGGATCGGATCGGTGCTGGGGCATGTGCTCCTGCACCAGACAGTCATCGGTCTGGAATCGCTGGAACAGATGGAATTGGCGGGGGAGTACCCCGACATCGTGATCGGGTGCGCCGGGGGAGGATCCAATTTTGCGGGATTCGCCTTCCCGTTTCTCCACAGAAACCTGACGCAGGGGAACCGGACGCGGCTCATCGCCGTCGAGCCGGCTTCATGCCCCAGCCTGACGAAGGGGAAATACACGTTTGACTACGGCGACAGCGCTGCGATGGCTCCGGTGGTGAAGATGTTTACGCTCGGACACACATTCATGCCCCCGGGCATCCATGCCGGAGGGCTCCGGTACCACGGAATGGCGCCGAGCATCAGCGCGCTCGTGGACAACGGGAACATCGAAGCGCGGGCGGTCAATCAGATCGAGACATTCGAGGCAGCGGTGGCGTTCTCCCGCGCCGAGGGGGTGATCCCCGCGCCGGAGTCAGCGCACGCGATACGCGCGGCAATCGACGAGGCCCTTCAGTGCAAGATCGACGGTACGAAGAAGGTCATCGCGTTCAATCTCTCGGGGCACGGCCATTTCGATATGGGCGCCTATGATGCATTCCACCAGGGGAAGCTCGAGGACTACGCATATCCGGAGAGCATGGTGCACGAGGCGATGCAGCATCTTCCGAACGTCACACTGCCGGTGTGAGGAGGAGGAGAGGCGGGATCCCGCCTGAGAGCGGCGGGATCCCAGAGAGCAGGATCCCGCGATGCCGAATGGAGCCCCCTTCATGAGAGGGACCGCACGGGCATCGCGGGACCGTGACGACGGGAAAAGTTACTTTAACAGCGTCAACTTTTTTGTTTCCACGAAACTCCCCGCCTGCAGACGATAGAAGTAGACGCCCGAGGCGAGCCCGGTCCCGTCGAACCTCACTTCGTGATACCCGGCATCTTCGTTTTCATTCACGAGCTCCTTCACAACCTGCCCCAGCGAATTAAAGACAGTAAGGTTCGCCCGGGCCTTCGAGGGAAGGGCGTAGCGGATCAGCGTGCTCGGATTGAACGGGTTGGGATAATTCTGCCCGAGCTCAAACGTCGATTGTCATCGTGTACTCAGGATCACTGGGCGGAGGTGCCGGGGGGGGGGAAGATCAGTCACACAATCAGGTGTGTATCACCCGCTCTCCTTTGCACCGTGGAACCACAACACCCTGATGAAACTGACCACTCCCGGCCAGTCCATCCTTTCACCCCCGATCCGGGCAAAGGCGGAGTCGGCCTCTGCAGTCGTTCCAAAGGCGGCGATGTTTGCCCCCATCGGGCTCAGCACCTTGTTGCTGCGGATGAAGATTGCGCTCCTGGCATCGACGAGGGTTGTCGGCCTGCCGTAATCGACAGTCCATATCCTCCTGATGCGCGTTTCAGGAAACTTGTTGGTGATCAGGTAGGCAGCCAGGCACTCCGGGTCGTCGAACACGCGTATGCTGTCGTTTTCCAGTTGCATCTGGGCGCCGAATGCCCTCTCCTGAAAGAGCATTCTGCAGTAGTCGCACTGGGATTTGAGATACTGGACACGGAGCGACTGTTCTGAGGGGGTGCAGGAGAGGGAGAGGAGGAGGAGCAGGGAGGGAAGAGCGAAAAAGGCGCGGAATTGATTCCCCGCAACCTGGAACAACCCGTACTGACCATTGCAGGAAAGTGACATAATCACGCCGCGACGTTGCACCCCAGGTCCCGCGCATACCCGGCCAGCATCCCGGCGAGCATGCACCTCCCGCGATGGATCCTGGAACGGACCGTACCGACGGGCACCTGCATGAACTCCGCTATCTCCTCATACGGGTGCCCTTCGATGTCACTCAGTATCACCGCCGTCTGAAACACCGGGGGGAGACTCTGAAGGGCGGTGATCACCTCGTCCCCCATCGTCCGGGCGTGCGCCTCGGTGTCCGAATTATCGGTCAGGAGAACCCGTGCCGAGCGAAGATGTTCGAGTTCATTCCCCATCCCCGCCTGCAGTGTCTCATCCTCGAAATCCATCAGTATCGGTTCGCGCTGTCGGCGCCGGTACGCATTGATATGAGAGTTCTTGCAGATCTGGAACAACCAGGCCTTGCAGTTGCTCCCCTCCCGGAACGTGTCGAAATGCTTGAATGCCTTCAGCATCGTCTCCTGAACGAGATCCCTGGACCGGTGCACGTCGCGGCAGAGCTGGTACGCGAACTTCTCGAGTGCCTCCATGTGCGGGAGTGCCTCGCGTTCGAACATCTGGGACTGCGTCATGCTGTTGCTCCTGTTTTTTGTCGACCCGACTCCGGTAAGCTCCGAAGGAGTTACTGCACGATGATAGTCCCCGTCATCATGGTGTGGATGTTACAGTGATACGGGAACGTCCCCGCGGTGGCAAACGTCTGCGTCTTGCTCCCTCCGGGGGGTATCGCGCCCGTATCCCAGACTCCCGTGTTGCTCGTCGACGTGTGGTTGATTCCGTCGTTGTTGTGCCATGTGATTGTCGTCCCTACGGACACGGTGATGCTCCCCGGGCCGAACGCCATGTTGGCAATAGACACCGTATTGGGCTGGCTGGGCGGAGGAGGAGTGTACGTACCACCGTAAGGACTTGTGCTCATGCCGGCCTTCGTGCAACCGGAGAGGAGAATGAGCGATGCGCATGCGAGCGCGAGGAACGATGCGACGATTCTTTTGTTCATGAACGTTGTATCCTTAGTGATGAATGGTTTGTAGTTCTCAATGCCCCTCTTAATGCAATCCGTATGCCAGACCGGAGAGGCGCAGTCCCCCGTGAAAGAGAGCCCGTATGTGAACTTTCCGGGGATGCGGGGGGCCGACTGTGGAGCGGGCGCCACACAGAGGCGAACGGAGGCGGGCGGGAGTGTGGCACCGGCGCCCCACCTGTTGACCATTACCGCGTGTTAACGGAGAACCGGGTCAGTTTTGACGGGGCCTGGAAATTGCTGCTGGTGACGCACAACCCCGCGTTGAATGTCAGGCCTAAAATGCGTATCTGTATACGTCAGCGCCTCTTCTCCCTATGCCCAAGAGAACACACAGAAACCAGGTCACATCGGTCATTCTGATCCATCTGGCGTTACCAGCACTCATGATCGCCCAGCAGGGGAGGACCGCCGAAAACGTCCCGACATCCTCAACAGCCGGCATACACGGCAGAATCTCACTGTCAAAGAGGGACGACACACACCCTGTGAGCATGCGCGACCCGATGTCCGGCATGTACACCATGCACGGAGGGAACGGGGCGTCGGCTCTCATCGGGCTTTCCCCCGGCGCGCCGGCGAAGCTTTCCGAACGGGCCGTCGTGTACCTGGAGAGCGACGACCTCAATCAGGGCCCCTACGCTGTTTCGACGAAGAACCCGTCCCTCGACCAGAAGAACCTCCAGTTCCATCCCCAGGTCCTCCCGATCATGGTTGGCACCAGAGTCGAATTCCCCAACCGTGACAACCTGTTCCACAATGTCTTCTCGTATTCGCAGGCAAAGGAATTCGACCTTGGCCGGTACCCGAAGGACGACTCGCGGTCGGTCACGTTCGACCGCCCGGGGGTGGTGCGGGTCTACTGCGACATTCACTCACACATGAGCGCAACGATACTCGTGCTGAAACATCCGTACTTCACATCACCGGACGATTCGGGAGTGTATGTGCTCTCCCGGATACCACCCGGGAAATACAGGGTGGTGCTCTGGTATGACAGGGACCCCGCCGAACGGAAGAACGTCGAGGTGAAGGCCGGGGAAGATCTGCAGCTCGATTTCACCAACTAGGGATGGGAATGAACCGTACAGGAATCATCGCTCTCCTCTGCGTGGCAACGCTCCCCCCGACGACGTCCGCTCAGGTGCTCTTCACCGGACAGACGGCGGCTCAGTTTTACAAAAGCGCCGTCACACTCTCTCCCCGTGCGGTCAACAGCGGAAGGCCATCGTTCGGCTGGGACACCCAGCTGTTTGTCGACGGAGAAGTCTCCGATCACGTCACAGCTCTCGCATACCTGCGCGCCACGAACACCGACCCCATCACGTTCGACTATGTTGCGATCCGCCTTACAGACGTCACGCCGCTGGGGTTGAACTTCCAGGCGGGGAAATTCGACCTCCCCTTCGGGAACCTGGGAGACCGCCGGTTCCCACGGAAGAATCTCCTGTACAGTCTTCCTTCGATATATGAATACCGGATGGCCCTCCCGGACCATTTCTCTCCGGGGGGGGACTACCAGGTGATCCCTGAGAGGGAGATCCTTGCGGGCGCGGGACAGGGTCGGGGGATGCGGCTTCTCGACCTCGGGATGTACCATCCCGGTGCAATGGTCTTCGGATCGGCCGGAATACTCGAATATGCATTCGCGGTCACGACCGGCACGGTCAGCACCTCGTCATACACTTCCGACAACTACAACAGCGACCTCGGCAAGGTCGCACGTCTCGCCATCACGCCGATGACAGGCCTCACGATCGGGAGCGCCTATGCCTGGGGGGCATACATGCAGGCGGTCTACCCGATCCCGGGAGTTGAGAATGTCAACACGTACGCGGAGAGAGCTGCGGAGGTCGATCTGGAATTCAGCCGCGGCTACGCCGTGCTTTACGGAGAGGCGGTGTACTCAACGTTCGACGTTCCGATCACGACAGGAGACCAGACGCTCAAGGTGCTGGGGTATTATGTGGAGGGGAAGTACACGATCATCCCGCGGTTGTACGCGGCGCTCCGCGTGAGCGGGCTTACATTCGGCGATGTGCTCGCCGGTGGAATCCAACAGCCATGGGATTACAACCTGGTGGAATGGGAAGGGGGGATCGGATATTTCATCGACCGGGATGTGTTGCTGAAAGCTGTCCGGCGGGAGACCCGCACGCACGGGGGGAGCGGGCCCAAAGATAATCTCACTGTGCTGCAGCTTGTGGTGTCGTACTGATGACATTCAGGAACAAGATTCAGATCTCCATCTGGGGTGTGGTCCTGAGCCTGCTGGTGATCACTTTTTTCATCATCAACTACTGGACGCGCAGCAGGTTCGAGGAGACGTTCGCGCGGGAGCTGAGCGCCGGATCTTCCACCGTCCTGGTCCAGGAAAAACTCCAGTCCGCCGAGCTGATTCGTGCATGCTCGGTGATCGCAGAATCCCCGCGGCTCCGGGCGGTCGCCGAGCTTGCGGATGAAAACACCGCCTACCAGCTCCTGAAGGAAATGAACCAGACCACGCTGAGCCAGGTGGTCGTGCTGACAGACCGGAGGGGGAGGCCTCTCGTGCAGATGCTCGGGGGGAGGAAGGAACGGTGGGACATTTCGGACGCGCACACCATACTGAATGCCCTGCTCCTTGTTTCTTCCACCGACGTCTCCCCCATCGCGGGACGGATCTACCGGATCGTCTCGGTTCCCGTCGTCATTGCGACAGAGCTCGTGGGGACGCTCACCCTCGGTTTTGAGATCACCTCAGCGGACCTCGCCGCGCTCAAACGTATCACCAACAGCGACCTGGTGCTCGCCCACAGGATGACCCCCATCCTCGCGACGCTCGATTCCGCCGAGGCGACATCGCTCCTTTCCGCCATGGGCCCCGGCCCGTGGAATGTCCCTCTCCCGGGAAGCGACTCCCTTGTGACCCCCATCAGGCTCTCAACGGGAACAGAGACATACCTCGGGACCTCATTCCGCCTGAACCGGCCCGGAGGCAATGATTCGAGCACGGTGGTGTATCTCATCATCAAGCCGCTGAGCAGGGAGGTGCGACGGGCGATGGGATCGATACTCGGGACATTCGGCATCGTCTCGCTCATATTCCTGGCCCTCACGACGGTGATCGGGCTCGTGATCTCGCGCGGCATGACACGTCCCATCTCGGAGCTCGTGCAGGGGACGACGGAGATCAGCCGGGGAAACTACGATTACGCGATAACCGTCCGCGGGAAAGATGAACTGGGGATACTCGCCCAGAGGTTCATGGCGATGAGCTCCTTCCTCAAAGAGAAGATCAACGAGCTGGGGAAACTGAACCGGGACCTCCTGGAAAGGAACAGCGACCTGGACGAAACACTCCGGAAGCTCCGCTCGGCGCAGGAGGATCTTGTCCGGAGCGAGCGCCTGGCCGCTACCGGGAAGATGACCGCCCAGCTCGCACACGAGGTGAACAACCCCATACACAACATCCAGAGCTGTCTGAAGACCGCGCTGGGCCGCCTGCCGGAGGGAACGAAGGGGCGGGACCTGATCGACGTGGCGTACGAGGAAGTCAACAGGCTCTCACGACTCTCCGCACAGATGCTGAGCCTCTACCGGAGCTCGCTGGTCGAGGAAGAGATGAAGCCGACCGACGTGAACGAGATCCTGGCCGAGGTGGTCACCCTGGCCCGGGGGGAGGTCCAGGACAGGAACATCGTCCTGCACACGGAGATCGAACCCGCGCTTCCCCTCGTCAGGGGTTCACGGGACAAGCTCAAGCAAGTCCTGCTCAACCTTATCTCCAACGCGCTCGACGCGATGCCCAACGGGGGGGAACTCGCGATGCTCGCTTCGGGCCACAACGGGACCGTCAGGCTGACCGTGAAGGACAGCGGGGTCGGCATCCCGCAAGAGAACATCAACAGGATATTCGACGCATTCTACACGACGAAGGGGAAAGTGAGCGGTGTGGGGCTCGGGCTTTCGGTCAGCTACGGGATCGTCAGCCAGCACCGCGGCTCCATCGAAGTCCAGAGTACCGTCGGGAAGGGTTCGGCGTTCACGATCGTACTCCCATCCGGGGAATGATTCATGGCCAAGCATGCACATGGAAGGATCATGATCGTCGACGACGACCTCGCATTCCGGATCGGAACGCTCGCGTTGCTGGAAGACCACGGATACGTGTCGACGATCGCGACGAACGGCGAAGAGGCCAAGCGCAAACTCGCCGAACAGCAGTTCGACCTCGTCCTCTCGGACCTTGTCATGCCGGGCATCAACGGCATAGAGCTCCTCCAGCACATCCGGGGGAGCCACCCGGGGGTCCCCGTCATCATGGTCACGGGGTTCGCCTCCATCGGTACTGCGGTCGAGGCGATGCGCCTCGGAGCGCGCGACTATGTGACGAAACCGTGCGACAACGACGAGCTGCTGATCAAGATCCGGCGTGCTCTCGAAGAACAGCAGAAGGACCGTGAGCTCAGGAGCCTGCGGGACGAAGTCCGCGGCGTGTACGCGTTTGGAAACATCGTCGGCAGGAACAGCAGGATGAAAGAGGTCTACACGCTGGTGCAGCAAGTGGCGGGGACCGACGTCCCGGCCCTCATACTCGGCGAAACCGGCACGGGGAAGGAACTCGTCGCCAAGGCAATTCACTACAACAGCTCGCGCCGCGACAAGCCGTTCGTGGTGATCAACTGTTCGGCGCTCGCGGAGACGCTCCTGGAGAGCGAGCTCTTCGGACATGAAAGGGGCTCCTTCACGGGCGCCCACAGACAACACACGGGCAAGTTTGAAGAGGCCCAGGGCGGGACGATATTCCTGGATGAGATCGGCGACGTCCCGCTGCACATACAAACGAAGCTGCTGCGGGTCCTCCAGGAAGGCGAGATCCAGAGGGTGGGAGGGACCGAAACCATAACGGTGGACAGCAGGGTGGTTGCCGCGACGAACCGGGACCTCACCGCGCTGATCGGCTCCGGACAGTTCCGCGAAGACCTCTTCTACCGCCTGAACGTGTTCCCGATACACGTCCCTCCCCTCCGCGAGCGGATGGACGACCTCCCCGACCTCGTCGATTTCTTCCTGAAGAAACACGCGGGGCTCGCAAGCAACCGCGTCACCAAGTTCGCACCGGCAGTCCTCCCTGCAATGATGAACTACCAGTGGAAGGGAAACGTCCGGGAACTCGAAAACCTGATGAAGCGCGCCATCATCAAGACGACCGGCGACACGATCACCTCCATCGAGCTCCTGACACCGGAACAACCCCCCGCCACCACCCCCGCTCCCGCCGACGGATCAGTCCAGATGAACACGTCGTTCCGGGAGTACCTTTCGACAATCACGCGGCACGCCGAGGAATCGTATCTCCTCCAGATGCTCCGTCTCTACAAGGGGAACGTGAACCAGATTGCGAAACTGATGGATATCGACAGAAAGACGGTCTACAGGAAGATGGGGGAATACCAGATCGACCCCGATTCATTCCGCGACTGACCCGTCCCTGCGGCGTGTCATAAGGAACACGCCTCCGCGGGCATTACATTTTCCTGATCGTCACGTTCCCGTTCACCGTCTTTATCGTCACGCGGTTGCTCCCCCCCGCCACATTCCCGGTCCCGTGTATGATCTTGCGGGGCGAACCGTTCTCCCGTTCCCACTCCGGCGACACATCCTGTTTCACGGGGAAATCGCTCTTGATCGTATACTCCCCTTCGTGCCCCTTTGTGTAGGCGAGCTCGATATCGATGTCCATCGAGAGCCCTGCGGGGACACTCAGCGTGATATCGCCCGCCATGGAGGTGAGTGCCACTGACCGCTTTCCCCCGGACGGGTCGCCGGTCATCGTGGCTTCGACGTCTCCCCCCATCGTGCTGGCATCGATCCAGCCATCGACCGCATCGAGCGTGACAGGTCCCCCCATCGTCTTTGCCTTCACAAACCGGCCTGCGGAATGAACGTGGATCGGCCCTCCCATCGTGCTGAGTGTGGCACCCTGGGGCGCATCATCCACATTGATTTCTCCTCCCATTGTCGATATGTTCACTCCACTCCCGCTGACTTCGCCCGAGCGCCGGGTGATATTTTTCTGCCTGACGTTCCCTCCCATCGAAGAGGGTTTCACATCTCCCGTCACGTCCTCCAGGAGGACCTCGCCTCCCATCGTTTTCACGTTCCCGTCCACATCCGAGTTCTTCAGCGTGATCGCTCCCCCCATCGTCAGGAGGTCGAGGTTTCCCTTCAATCCGCTCAGCATGAGGGCTCCACCCATGGTCTTGCCGGTCATCCTCCCCTCGACGTTTTCGATGGACACGCCTCCACCCATCGTCTCCAGGCGGACGTCGTAGCGCCGGGGAACGTTTATCTCCAGGTTTATCCCGCCGTTCCGGTTGTGCCGCGACTCGGCGTAATGGGACCTGAGGGACACCCCCGACGACGTCTCCTCCATTTCCAGTATCACTTCCTTTCCGTCCCGCCCCTCACGGTACCCTTTCACGGATACCGCCTCTTTGTCCCATCCGGCAATCGAGATCCCCCCTCCCGTCTTCAGGTCTATCTCCAGCTTCTTTCCCTGCGTCGTGACAAATTCCTTTTCGTAGTCCGCCTGCGGTACCGCGGAGAGCATGAACGGGCATACCATAAGGACCAGAAGCAAAAGACGTTTCATTGTGCGGCTCCTCTCTTTTTGATGAGTCACCTGTTCCACCAGTAGCTTAGCTTGACCATGAAGATGTTGTCGGGACGGATGTCCATCATCTGTCACGGTCTCCCCTTGCGAATCTCGATATTGCCGGAGCCGGCATCAAGCGTGACCTGCTCCCCCCCTCCATTCAGGAGTATCGTCGCACGGATTTCACGCGACTGTTCGTCCTTCTCATATTCTTCCATCGGGAAATCCGACCGTATCTCGTACGTGTCCTTCTGGCTTCTCCACCATCCACCGATATGGATCCGCGCAGTGATCGTCGCCTTCGCACCCTGAGGTACGAACAACCTGATGTCCCCCCCCGCGGTGCTCAGACGACTCCTGCCGTTCTTTGCCGGGTTGAGACTTGCGACAACATTCCCGCCCGCCGTGCTCCCCTCCAGCGTCCCGGTGATGTTTTCAAGTTGAAGGTCCCCGCCGGCGCTGGTCGCCCGGACGGTTCCCGTGGCCCCGCGCAGCATCACATTCCCCCCCGCGGTCGTCAGCGAGGCGCTGCCGGAGACGGACCCCGCAGTGATATCCCCCCCCGAAGTCGACACGATCGCCTCCCCACCGACGTCGCCGATGACAATATTCCCGCCGGAGGTGCTGGCACGGATCCTTTTGCCGACGTTTGCGACCGTGATGTCTCCCCCGGAAGTGGTCACCGTCGCGCTCCCCGAGACCGTTCCCATCTGGATGTCCCCCCCCGAGGTGTTGAGATCGAGATCGCCACCGATGTTCCCGCACGTGATGTCCCCGCCGGACGTCCTCATGTCGATGGTACCCCCGAGATTCCCGAGCCGTATGTTCCCCCCCCCCGTGGTCCCTTTCAATCTGCCGGTGAGGGACCCGTTGATCTCGATATCCCCGCTCGATGACCGGAGCCTGACATCAAACCGGGACGGGAGACTCACCTCGAGTGTGAAATCGTCCGAGGACCCCTCGGCATCCTCGATCAGCACCGTGTTCCCGCTCTGGGACATTCTGAGGCCGGTAGCCTCGTCGTCATCCACGTTCCTGATCCTGACCCACACCTCGTCCTTTTCCCACGGATTGATGACGATGTTCCCCCCCCGGATCGACACATCGAGCATCCCTCCTTTGCCGACTGAAAACGTTTTTGTGCGATCCCCCCCGGCGACGGGTGCTGCGGGGGCGACGGACGCGGCCACGAGTGCAAGAGCGAACAGGTGAATTGACATGCGTATCATTGCCGGTTTGCCTCCTGGATAACCGCGCGTGCCTTCACGCGGATGTAATTATTGTCGTCTGTCGCTGCTTTCTGCTTCAGGACGTCGAGTATCTCACTATCCACACCGAGCGCACTCGTCCGTGCAGGGTCGAGAGCGTTGATCGCGGCGACCCGTAGTCCGGGGTTGCCGTCCGACATGAGCGCGTGAAGGAGGGCCTTCTTTATTTCCCTGTCGAAGGGGAGCCGCCTGAGCGCGTTCAGCGCTTCCTTCCTGACTCCCACGTTTGCGTCCATCTCCATCGCCTTGATCAGGGCGGACTTGGTCTCCAGGTCCTGTGTTTCCACACCCTGCCTGTTGATTGCATTGACGGCCTGCAGGCGGATGCCGGGATTCTCCTCGTTCAGCATCGCATGCGTGAGGACTTTTTGTATTTTCGGATCATCGATGCTCCCGCGCATGCGGACCGGCGTGACGGCATCAAACGTAAACTCAATCTCGCCTGTTCCCCCTCCGTGATCGACGAAGTGGACATTGGTGATCCTCGTCTCCTCCTCCTCGGGACGGACCCCTCCCGCGGGAAAGGGGGAAGCGAGCCGGGGGTTCTCCTCCCCGGCGGAGGGGGGGAAGAGCGACCTCCCCAGGAAAAAACCGACCGCCAGTGTGAACGCCGCACCGAGAGCGAACCCGTACGCGGGAGCGATCGCCCCCGGGTCGAACCACCCGAACCAGAGGGAACGCCTTGCACGCTCATTCCTCAGGGCAATCCTGAGCTCCCGGCGCGCCTCGCCGAGCAGGCGATCGTCCGGCTCGATCCCCACCCTGTGTGCAACGAGGGCTGCGTGGAAGCTGCGCAGATCCTCATATTCCTTCCTGCACCGTTCGCATGTCTCGAGATGCTTCTCCAGAACCGCCTGTCCGTCGGCGTCCGTGTCGCCGGAGGCGGAGAGGAAGAGGAGATCCCTGTATTCATCGTGTGTCATATCGCATCCTTCAATTGATCACGCATCCGTCGAGTGGCCGTGAAGAGGTACCGCTTCACCGTTCCTTCCACGCAGTTCATCATGACCGCAATTTCGTTCAGTTTGTAGCCTTCAAAGTGCCTGAGCGTAAACACAATCTTCTGTTTCGGTGAAAGGGTGCCGAGAGCTTTCTCGATGCTGGAGGAGATATCCGCGTTCACCGCCTGATGATCCGGTCCCACCGCGGGATCCCGGATCTCCCCATGTCCCTCCGAATCTTCTTCGTTTCGGTCATCAAGAAGGAGAGTCTGCATCGTCCGACGGCGGCGTGACCTGTGCGTGAGGCACACATTCACCGTGATCCGGTGGACCCAGGTGGAGAATTCGCTCTTGAACCGGAATTTCTTCAAACCCCGGTACACCCTGAGGAAAACTTCCTGGTAGATGTCCTTGGCATCGTCCGCGCTCGTCACGTAGCGGGCGGCAATCGAGAGCACCTTCTTGTCGTGGCGGAACACAAGCTGTTCGAACGCGAAAACATCCCCCTGCTGCGCTTTCCTGACCAGTTCCACGTCATCCATCGTCAGATACGCCTGATGTGAATTCTCTGCAGACATACAATTAGACCGGGGGATGTGCCGAATAGTTGCCGGTGGAGGGTCGGATATCAACGTCCATTTTCCGGTGGATTTCGAGGTCCGTATCAGCTATTGTTACTGGAAAACAAGGGCACATGTTTCACACAAGGAGACACAATGACGAGCCTTCCACCCAGAACCGAAATGGAGCGGGCCTACAGGAAAAGCGACTCCACGTACGACGGCGTCTTTTTCCTCGGAGTCAGAACGACAGGGGTGTTTTGCCGCCCCTCATGCGGCGCCCGGAAGCCTCTCCCGCAGAATGTCGTATATTTTGCCACTCCCCGGGAGGCGGTGTTCGCCGGGTATCGCCCATGCAAGAGGTGCCAGCCACTCTCGGCGATAGGTGAGCCCCCCGGCTGGGCCGGGCGTCTCCTGACTGAGATCGAACGTGACCCGACCCGCCGGTTTACCGATGCCTCTCTCCGCACCATGAATATCGATCCGGCCAAGGCCAGGCGGTTTTTCAACAAGAACTACGGGATGACCTTCCAGGCGTATTGCCGCGGGAGGAGGCTGGGGAAGGCATTCGAGCAGATACGGAAGGGGGAGGATCTTGATGTCGTGACGCTCGGCCACGGTTACGAATCCCATAGCGGATTCCGTGAGGCATTTGCGCGAACATTCGGTACATCTCCCGGAAAGGCAAACGGGACCAACTGCATCACTGTCGCCTGGATTGAAAGCCCGCTCGGCCCGCTCGTCGCGGGCGCAACCGAAGAGAACCTGGTGCTGCTCGAGTTCACCGACCGCAGGATGCTCGAGGCGCAGATCTCGACGCTCGGGCGACTCTTCAAACGTCCGATCGTTCCCGGGGAGAACGCCGTCCTGCGGCAGCTCAGAGTGGAATTGCGACAGTATTTCGCAGGAAAGCTCAGAAAGTTCACCGTCCCGCTGGCGTTCCCCGGATCGGAGTTCCAGCAGCGGGTCTGGAAAGGCCTTCTCAGCATCCCGTACGGGTCGACAGTTTCCTACGAAGCGCTCGCCGAAAAAGTCAAGGCACCGCGGGCCCAGCGCGCGGTGGGGCACACAAACGGGTTGAACCGGATAGCGATCGTGATCCCATGCCACCGGGTGGTGAACAAAGACGGAAAGCTCGGGGGATACGGCGGTGGACTCTGGCGCAAACGCGCACTTCTGGATCTTGAACGCGGAGAGCGTGTCTATAGCCCCTCGCCGGAGATGAACTGAACGCTGTTGTTCATCTCATCGCCACTCATCACCGGCCTCTCCCCTGACCCGGAGTCACGGGGGGCGTCGCGATAATCACCAGATCCTTCGACAACGCGGCGTCGAACGGGCCCATCGCAATACTGCCGAACGTCCTGATTTGCTGATAGCCGCATTCTCCAAGCACGCTCAAGATGCGGGCACTCGTGACCGGGAGGAGCGGGACTGTGATCAGCCCGGCGGTGAGCTCTCCTTCCTTCTTTTCGAGTTTGAGAATATTGAATTGGACGAGCCCCCTCGTGTCATCGAAGTCGTAAAAACGGATATACGTCACCCCGTTGCTCTCCTTGGCACTCTGTATCCGCTCCCGTTTCGCGAGTATTCTGTCGTAGTTGAGTATCTGCAGGAAGAGCATCCCCCCGGGGCGAAGGATGGTCGCAAAGTTGGTGAGCGCAAGGCGGATGTCCGTCTCGCTCAGCAGGTGTGGGAGCGTATTTCCCATGCAAAACACCGCATCAAACGGTCCGGGCGCGGCGTGGTCGATACCCTGGAGATCCGAGCGGACGCGGCGTATATCGAGAGCCATCTCCCTGCCGTGGCGTTCGAGCCGTTCGAGCATCTCGCCCGAGATATCAACGGCCGTCACACTGACGCCGAGCTGTGCAAGAAGGAGAGAATGGAATCCGGTTCCGCATCCCGCATCCAGCGCCGTCGATATGCTGTGGTTCTCCACGAGGAGCCGGAAGAAGGGCTTTTCGCGGACGAAGCGTTTCCCGAATCCGGTCATCTCATCATAATCGGGGGCCAGGCTGTCGTAGAATGCCGGGATGTCGGGTGAAACAGGAGTTCCGTTTTCAGTCATTGGGACCGTACTGCGGCACGTGGCCGTCGGAGTTGCTGGGAGACTAAGGGGGGCCCATTCAGGCGGCCCCCGTGCTCAACCGGCGGTGCCGGCTGGACCTCTTTCCTTTTTCGTCAGGTCGAAGACGACGCGGAGAACCTTCTCCTCCGCGGGAGAGAGAACCATCTTCCTCCTTCCCATCACGCGCCTGGCCACCTCAAGAGCGCGTTCCAGTTCGTACGTCTTCAATCCCTCCGCACCTCCCCAAGTAAACGACGGAACCGATTTCGGGGGGAAGCCACTCCCGAAGACGTTGCTCGAGACGCCGACGACCGTTCCGGTGTTGAACATGGAATTGATCGCGCTCTTGGAGTGATCCCCCATCACCAGTCCCATGAACGTCGAACCGCTGTCCACGGTCTCGCCGTCAATCACAAGTTTCACGCTCCCGTAGTTGTTTTTCAGGTCGCTGTTGTTTGTGTCGGCACCGAGGTTGACCCACATCCCCAGGTAGGCGTGACCAAGGAACCCGTCATGCTGCTTATTGGAGAACGAATGAATCACCGACCCCTCCACTTCCCCGCCGACCTTGCATACGGGGCCGATGCTCGTGTTCTCATATATTTTCGCGCCGACCTTGATCATTGAACGATCCCCGATATACGCAGGGCCTTCAATGACGGCATTCGGGAAGACCGTCACATTGTTCCCGATCCAGATCGGTCCCGCCTCCCCATCGAGCACGACGCCCGGCTTCACCCCGGAACCCTCGCCGATGACGATGTTCCCGGGGTTGATAAGATGCGCCCCTTCGTACACCGTCCCCCGCATCTTCTCTCCCTTTTCGGGCGCAAGGAGCCTGAAATCCGACACGATCTCCGCACCGTTGAAATTAACAAGGTCCCACGGATAGGAAACCATCTTCGGCGACAGCTCGGTCTTCGGCAATCCCGGGAATGCAGAAATCTCCGGGAATTCAGGGAGCTTGCCGCGAAGAGCGTCAAGCGTCCTGCCGCCAAGCCGCGCCGCCACCAAAATCTCCCCCGACGTGTACAGCGCATCCGGCCCGTCGAGCGGTATCTGCCGGGAGAGTTCTTCCGACGCTACAAGCCGTCCGTTCAGAAACAGGCACCCCTGACCCTCGGCCCTGTTGACCGATGTGCCGGGGTTTTGCTCCCTGAGGAGATCCACCAGGTAGGGCCGTGCGTGTAGCTCGATTGTCGTCTTCGGGTAATGCTTCTGGACCTTTTCACGGAGCGTCAGCATGCCGCACCGCAGATCATACACGGGCCGTGTGTAGACCAGCGGGAGGAGCCTGCGAAAATGCGGATCTTCAAACAAACAAATCCTGTCGATCATTGGGTTGCCCCTTCATCGATGTGCCCCTGAGCGGTGGCATGTGAAATGTCGCCGGCAGACGGGTGCCCGCCGGGTGAGCGGGTGTATGCTGCAGGCCTCCGGCGACAAGCAACGTCCGGCGGACGTCGCGCCTGGAGGCGAGCATAGCATACGAAGAGGGAGCGTGAAAGGCAAACGGAACGGGGGGATGGAGGAGCAAGGAAATCAGCCCGTACCGAGTATGATGGCCCTGTAGCGCTGGTACAAATACGAGACCGCAAGGAGAATGACACCCAGCCCCAGGAAAGAGAATATCCGGTACAGCGTATCAAGGAACGAAAGGTCATAGATGAAGATCTTCAGTATCGCAACCCCGAAGAGCGCGATCGCTTCGATCCGGACAACCCGGGAACGCTTCCAGATCCCCAGGGCCATGAGTATGATCGAATAGACGAGCCACCCTGAAGAGAGAAGGAGCTGGCGGAGATTCTGGAGCCGGGCCAGTTCTTCGTTATAGACGGTGCCAGGCACCAGCGCAAGCCTATAGACTCCGCGGGCAAAATAGTCCCATGTTTCTCCGGTGATCAGAACCAGGAAGAGGAGGACAATCCCGGCCTGGAGTCCCGATCGGAATCTCCCGGACAGGACAGGAACCCCCCGATCCACCGAGAGAAGCCGCCACGCCAGAGCATATTGGGCAACGAGCAAAATAAGAAGGAGCGCCCGCTCGTTCAGGAGTGAAACGAATTCACCGATCGGTACAAACGTCAGTCCCCGGACAAGCCCGAAGCACCCTGCGATGAAAAGCATGATGAGCCCGGAGTAGATGATCGGTCGAATGCTGATCCGCGACCCCAGCAGGACCAGTGGGAGGGCGCATGCTCCCCATATCACCGGGAGCGCCATGGCCCTGAGAAATTCCAGATGCTGTGTGCGCGCGGGGCCGGCATTCCGGATCAGCTGTGCGAAGAAATCGATCGTTTCCGCGGAGATGAGGATAAACAGGACCCAGCACCAGGCGATGTGAAGGAGAATGCTCACGACCCCGCGCCCGGACTGTTCAAGGCGCCCCATAAGCATGCCGCTCAGCGCGAGGCAGGCCGCGAGGAGCAAAAATGTGAACGCGCGATTGTTGAACAGGAGCGTAAATGGTTCCGCGGACGGGGAGAGGAAAGCTCCTCTCGTTCCCAGGAGGAGAAGGAATCCCAGGGCATACAGTGCCAGGCCGCCGGCCCAGACAAGACGGACCCGCCCCCGGGCGCCCGCCCAGGTCAACGCGAGAGCCTCGACCGACCAGAACCGGACGAGCTCCATCCCTTTAAACTGTATGCCGGTTGCGATGATGACGAGAAGGATCGCCGTCAGCGTGGAGTGCAGAAACACGCCCTCCTCCCCCGGCCTGCGGCGTGCAGCCAGCGAGGTCGCGCCGTACAAGACCGCCAGAACCAGTGTCGCCGTCACCCTCCACTCCGCATGACCCTCGTTTATGAGTGCGTAGAGGAGGATATACACCACGAGCCCGTGAAGGGATGCAAGCAACAGGCGGAATCGAGTGTGCGACATGACATTCCCGACAACCCTTGCCGTGTGGACCGCATGAAACATCATCCAGAAGAGTGCGAGGAAGAGGAGCCCGGGGACGAAGGAGGAATCAGCATAGTTCTCCCCGAGCCAGACGGCGTAGATGAAGTATGTCCCGGCCATGCTCAACGGCTCGATCGAAATCCAGGAGTCTTTTCGCCAGGCGACGACGAGGAGCCCCAGGTTCAGGAGCGCGAGGTATGAGAACAACCCCACCGGGTTCACTTCGCCGGTGCTCAGGAGGAACGGGGTCAGGAACCCGCCGAGCAAGCCGAGCAGCGCCACGACAATCGAGTTGTAGCGGAAAGCCTGCGTGAATGTGATCACCGTGACTGCAGACATGAAAACGAACGCCCATGGCTGCCCTACCAGGTGATAATAATTGAACGACGCGTACGCCGAGAGATAGAGTATCGCAATCCCGGCCCCGACAAGCCCCTGTGCAAATATCTGGAAACCGCCGGACGCGCTCCGGGCCGCTCCCGCAAGCAGCGCGAGCCCGAGCAGGACCCCGACAGCGACACGGATCGGTTCCGTAATCCAATCATTCGCAAACGCGTACTGGAGGAAGAACCCGACTCCCAGGATCAGTGCAAGCGCACCGATCCGGTTGAGGAGTTTCCCCCCGATCAGGGCTTCCCATTCCTCTTTCGTACGGGATTTCGCAGGAGGGGGAGACATGGTCGCAGCGGAGACCGGGGGCGTGACTGGAGCGGGAGCCGCGGCAGGAATCGACTTCCCCCCGTCGACCCGCTGCTCCGCAGGCGAGAGACGCTTCCGGAGGGTTCGCAAGGATTTCTTCGGGGTCACCCTCTGTCGATTCATCACTCCATGGATCTTCTTTTCGAGTTCGCCGATGAGACCGAGAGCCGTGCGAAGCCTGTTCTCCAGGTCTTTGAGACGCGTGGAGAGAACGCTCATTCGCGCGAAGGCGAGTGCCAGCGCGACAATGACGACAAACACACAGAACAGAAGGAAAGCCACCATAGGGGTCACCGTACGCAAAGGAGATGCGGACACCGGAAGATCACACGCAAAGATAGTTTTCCCGGACCGGAGAATCAACTAACCCAAAACGGAACGGCGTCGAGGGACCTTTGAGGCGCGCAAGCATGAATCAGGGAGAAGAGCTATATTCAGGGTCATGACATTGAAAGGATGACCCGGCCCGCGGGGGCCACGACCCGTCCGAAGGGATTCACAGTAACGGAGAAAGACATATGCCGACGAAAATTCTCGTTGCCCTGCTCATGCTCTGCCCTGGGTCGGTACTTCACGCGGCCGACTGGCCCCGCGAAATCGACAGTCCGCAGGGTATGATTACCATCTACCAGCCTCAGATCGATTCCTACAAGGGCAATTCGATGAGCGCCCGCGCCGCAATTTCGGTCACGGCGAGAGACGCAACAGAACCTGTATTCGGCGCAGTCTGGCTCGACTGCCATATCCTCACTGACCGTCCGACCCGCACGGTACGGCTCCTGGACGTCAAGGTGAGCCAGATAAAATTCCCCGAGGGGAAGGATGAGGAGACCGGGGCGATCTCCGCGACAGTAGAGGAACAGATCCCGGGACTCGATCTCACATTCTCTCTCGACGAACTCCTCGAGAGCCTCGACACCGCTCAGAAGGAGAAGGAGACCTCGAAGGAAATTGAAGTGACACCCCCAAGGATCATCGTGAAGGAGCATCCGGCCGTGCTCGTCCTCCTAGACGGAGAGCCGGTATTCATCGATGTGGAAGGGACCTCCCTCCGGCGGGTCGCCAACACCCCGTTCTTCCTCGTGCAGGAAACCGGCGGCGGCACGCTGTTTCTCAGGGGAGGGGACATCTGGTACACCGCAAAAGAGATCAGGGGACCCTGGGAGGTGACGGCGACCCCTCCCCGCGAAGCGCTCGATCTCGCCGCGAAATCACAATCCGAAGCACAGGCGGGGGAAAACTCCCCAACGAATGATTTCAAATCGAAAACCGGGAAGGTGCCGGAAATCGTGGTGAGCTCGGTACCCGCCGAACTGATCGCCGCCGACGGCCCGGTCCAGTTTTCACCAATCGGGGGGACAGGGCTCCTGTACGCAACAAATACCCAGAACAAGCTTTTTCTCTCGATCGCATCGCAGGACTATTATATATTGATTTCGGGGAGATGGTATACGGCGCGGAGTTTGAACGGGGCGTGGTCCAATGTCGCGTCGGACGGACTCCCGCCTGATTTTGCCCGCATCCCCCCCGGATCGGAGCGTGATGACGTCCTTGCCAGTGTCGCAGGCACGGTCCCCGCGAAGGAGGCGGTCCTCGACGCACAGATTCCACAGACTGCCGAGGTGGACAGAATGCAGGCGTCCAGCCAGGTGCAGTACGACGGCGATCCGGAGTTTGAACCGATCGAGAACACGGAGATGGGGTACGCGGTGAACGCTTCCACCGCGATCATACGCGTGCGGGGACGGTATTACAACTGCGACAGGGGGGTATGGTTCGAAGGGGGAACGCCCAACGGCCCCTGGGGGGTCTGCATCGCCGTCCCGCCCGTCATCTATACGATCCCTCCCCGGTGCCCCGTGTATTACGTCCGGTACGTCCGGGTGTACAGCTACACACCGGGCGTCGCCTACGTCGGCTACACCTCGGGCTACACCGGGTGTTATGTCTACGGGGGGACGGTTGTCTACGGGACAGGATATTACTACCGTCCCTGGTTCCGCCGGTTCTACTATCCGCGCCCCTGGACATGGGGCTTCGGAGTGCACTATGATCCCTGGACAGGATGGTCGATGGGCTATTCAACCGGCTGGTGGCGGCCGCGGGGCTGGTTCGCCTACAACAACTGGGGAAGAGTGCGCGAAGGATGGTGGGGGCCGGTCGGCTACCGTCCGGTCTATCGATCGGTCGCCGGCCCTGTATATCGTGAAGGCTATCACCCTGTCTACCGGCCGCTCCTCACCGGAAGGTCCGTCCGCGGACCTGCGTATGGGGGGTCGCGTTCAACGGGTCCGATCCGGACAAACACGATGTACGACCGATGGACGACGGGGGTAACCCGTCCCACGTCGGGGGACCGGCCGCGCCAGGCGATCGACATGGTCAGGCCGGAAGCTCGTCCCGGTCCTGCTGCGGAACCACGCGGGGTTGCGCGCCCCGATATCCAGCGCACCCCCCGGGCCTCGGGAAGGGCGAACGACGTCTATGCGACGCCGGAAGGAAGAATACTGCGGAAAACTCCGGGGGGATGGCAACAGCGTGACCGGAATACATGGAAAAAGGCGGATGATGCCCCCGCAAAGACAGGGATGGACCACGATTCGAATGTCCGCCAAAGGGGAGCCGAACGATCGTCGAGCTTCCGGAAGCCGCCCCCGGGGCGGCCGGCACAGAGAGAGGAAAAGACGGGGGATGCCAAGGGGCGTCGCTGACAGGCAGGACCCCGATCGCATTGTTTTTCCATCACACAGGAGGATCGCCATGGACAAGAAAGCATTCATGAACACGCTCTCGTCGCAGATCACCGAGTGGCAAAAGGAGCTCACCGATCTGAGCGCCAGGGCTGAGCAGGCGGGGACAAAGGCAAAAACAGGGATCCAGAGCCAGATCAAGGAATTGAATTCCAAGCTCGATGACGCCCAGGGGAAACTCAAACAGATCCAGGCCGTCGGACCCGACGCATGGGAGGACGTCCGCGAAGGGTTTGAAAAGAGCTGGACGGAGATGCGCTCGGCATTCAAAAACGCTTTCGCGCGGTTCAAGCACTAAGGAGCGGGAGACGCGGGAGGGCCCCGAGCCAGCGACGGGAAGACGGAGCGACAATCAACCGGCAGGGGGGGCTCATGCGGGTTCCGCGTGGATCGTCACGCGCCGGATCTCTTTGAACCGGTCGTACAGGCGCTTTTCCACGTCGCTGACGATCTCGTGTATTTCTCCGAGTGTCCTCCCGCGCTCGAACCCGCAGGTCACCGAGAGGTTATACCTCTCCTCTATCTTCAGGAGGTTCACATCGGCGAACCGGAGGACGCGCCTCTCGGTCCGGAGGCACTGACTCACCCTCTCCCGGAGGTCCGCCTCCCGCCCCGTCTCCTCCCCCACTTCGCTCGTCTCCGGTTGGTACTCTTCCATGTGAATCGTCACCTTTTCCACGCCGGGAACCTTGCTCTGGATTTCCCGCTCGATTTCGGTGGTCATGTCGTGAGCCTCGACAAAGTCCTTCCCCTTCGAAAACTCGATGTCGAATTCCACGTGGTACCGGTCGTCCCTCTGATGGACCTCGAGGTGGTGGGGCGCGGCCAGGCCCCTGTCAAGGATGATCATCCTGATCCGCTCTTCGATGGTTTCGTCGGTCCGTTCAAAAGGCTCGCCGTGCACGATCACATCCATGTCGGGGTAGCGGGCCCGGACGGAGCGCTCGAGGTTGTCCATGACCTCGTGCGCCTGATGGAACAGCATGGTCCGGGGAATGGCAACCGTCGTATCGAGAAACATCTTCGAGCCCGACTGGCGAAGCCGGATCCCCCTGATTTCCGAAACCCCTTCCACCCGCCTCATCACCGCCCCGATTTCCTCCTCGAGACCTTCCGGCACCCGGTCCATGAGCGCTTCGATCGTCCGCCTCCCCATCCTGTAACTCACCACGAGCACGAGCGCAGCGACGACAATGGCGGCAACGGCGTCGACAAGCGGCTGGCCGAGACTGACAAACACCAGCCCCGCCAGCACCACCAGTGAACTCCAGACGTCGCTGGAGAAATGCAGGGCATCGGCCTCGAGTGCCTGGCTCCGGTGCTTCTTCGCCGCACGGTTCAGCGCTCGGGAACGGCTGACATCGATTATGATGGAAAGCCCGATGACGCCGAACCCCCACACGTTTGCTTCAACGTGTGCCGTCCCCGATACCAGGCGTTCGAGCGCCTCCTTGATGATCCAGACGCAGGTCGCGACAAGAAGGAGTGTCTCGACGAACGCCGAGATGTTCTCGACTTTTCCATGGCCGTACGGATGTTCCTTGTCGGGCGGCCGGGCCGCGATAATCACCGCCACGAGTGTCAGGATCGCGGCAAGCATGTCGAGCCCGGAATGCGCCGCCTCCGAAAGGATGCCGAGGCTGTTCGTCTCGAGTCCGACGACGAGCTTCAGCCCCGTGATGAACACCGCCGCGATCACCGAAGAGAGTGCAACGCGCGATTTTTCGCGCGTTGCATCGTTTGCCGTCATGCATTTCCCGGTTGATTTGGCCCAATATAGGGAACGGGGGAAATTGAAGCAACAAGGGGGACGTGACAGTCGCCCCACGGGAATCCTTCCCCGCCCGGGAAGTATCCGGGCAGAGCCCGGGCAGTGAACGTCATATCGTTTGAGTTTCTGCGGAGGCATTCATAGATTGGGACAAAGGGGAACCGGAAAGAGTGGAACCAGTCTCACGCCCCAGGATAAAGATCTGCTGCATCGCGAGCATTGCAGAGGCACGACTCGCCATCGATTCCGGGGCGAGCGCGCTTGGGCTCGTCGGGGCGATGCCCAGCGGCCCGGGGGTCATCCCGGACGACGTCATTGCCGCAATCGCCCTGTGCGTACCTCCGGAGATCGAGACGTTTCTCCTGACAAGTGAACAGTCGGCTGACGGGATTGTGGCCCATCACCGGCGCACGCGCACGTCGGCGATACAGATTGTCGACAGGCTGACCCGGGGGACGTATGCCGATTTGCGTGTACACCTACCGGGAACGAAGCTTGTGCAGGTCGTGCATGTCACGGGGCCTGAGTCGGTGGAAGAGGCCGTTGCGCTTGCGGCCCAGGTCGACACACTTCTCCTTGATTCAGGTCGACCGGACATGCCCGTGAAGGAACTCGGAGGGACCGGCCGGCGTCACGACTGGAAAATCAGCCGGCGAATCCGGGAGCAAGTGAAGATCCCGGTATTCCTTGCCGGGGGTTTGCATCCCGGGAACGTCCGGGATGCGATCGACCAGGTCGGCCCGTTCGGCCTTGACGTTTGCAGCGGCGTCCGGTCGAGCGGATGCCTTGATGCATCCCGGCTCCTCGCATTCTTCAAGGCGGCAGGGTACTGACAATACCTGCGCACAACCCCGCTTACGGGAGAAATTCTGCCAGTTCAAGGCATTGCAGGAGTGACATGCCCCCCGAGAGGACCCCACAAAAGAAGCAGCCCGGACGCATTGTGTGTGGAACAGGGAATTCGTACTTTTTATGATCTCTGTTTTCTTCGCACGCACCGGTGACAGCCTGCTTGCAGATTCGAATGTCGATGGCACTCTCCTGGTCCTGCAATCCGACGGACGAGGGACGTACATGTCAATGCATTTCTGATGCTCTCCGACAGGGACAGAGGACTAGTATCTTGAACACACACGTCAGACCACCGGCATTGATATGCCGGTGGAGAATCCTTAACATTCAAGAATCCTCCCTTGCCCATGAGTCCCTCTCGACATTCAATCGAACAAGAAGCGGTATCCGCTTACGTGAAGCACTTCGGGGCATCCCCCCAGGTCGTTGCTTCAGCCCCGGGGCGTGTCAACCTCATCGGGGAACATACCGACTACAACGACGGATTTGTTCTTCCCGCCGCGATCGATCGCGCGACAGCGGTGGCCGTAGGAGCCCGGGATGACGACCGGCTCGTCATGAACCCCGGGTCGGCCCAGGATGCGAGTTTCTCCCTCGCGCGGCTTTATCCCTCGGAACAGCGGGCATGGACCGATTACCTGACCGGGGTCGCGTCGTTGCTGCAGGGTCGAGGGACCCCCCTGTGCGGGGCGAACGTGTACGTTTACGGGAACGTCCCGCGCGGCGCGGGCTTGAGCTCATCGGCAGCACTCGAGCTTGCGACTGCCTTCGCACTGATCGAACTGAACGGCCTGGCGATCCCCCCGGTTGAAACGGCCAGGCTCTGCCAGCAGGCGGAGCATGAGTTCGCCGGCGTGAAGTGCGGAATCATGGACCAGTTCATTTCCTGCCTCGGCAGAAAAAACCACGCGATGCTCCTCGATTGCAGATCCCTTGCCTACGAACATGTCCCGATACCAGCGGGGGTTGAGCTCGTCGTCTGCGACACAGGAGTGAAGCGGGCCCTTGCCGGGTCGGAATACAACCAGCGACGCGAGGAGTGCAACACCGGAGTCCGCATCCTCAGCTCGAAGCTCGCGGGTATCACCGCCCTGCGGGACGTGTCGCCTGCTCAGCTCCATGATCTCCAGGGGCTGCTGGACCCGGTCGTGCGGAGAAGGTGCATGCATGTCGTGACGGAAAATGACAGGGTCGTGCGCTCGGCCAGGGCACTGCGCGAGGGGAACCTCTCCGAGTTCGGAAAGCTCATGTACGATTCGCACCTGAGCCTCCGCAGGGACTACGAGGTGAGTTGCCCCGAACTCGACCTGATCGTCGATCTCTGCGCCGAGTCCGACGGCGTCTATGGAGCCCGGATGACGGGTGCGGGGTTCGGCGGCAGCGCCATCTGCCTGACGAAACAGGGTTTTGCCGAAGGTGTGATCGCCAGGCTGAACGCCGGTTACCACGGAAAAAACGGGGAGAAAGCCTCCGTCTACGTCTGTTCGATCGACGACGGGGCCACCGTAAAGCGGGTCACGCCCGGAGCGTGAACAACAAGGGAGAACAATGAAACGGACGATCATCATCATGCTCATGTGCGCGCTCGGGATCTCGTGCGCGAAGAAGGATGAACAATCACACACCAGGACCATCGGCGTGGCTCTTCTTACCCGGGGACACATTTTCTACAAGGACCTCGAGGAGGGACTCCGCAATGAGGCGGCCCGCCAGCACTACGAGCTTGTAATCACTTCCGCCGAGTTCGACCTCGGCAAACAGATCAGCCAGATTGAGGATTTCGTCGCCCGCAGGGTCGACGCCGTCATCGTCTGTCCGGTGGACTCGAAGGGGATCGGCCCGGGCATCCGGAAGGCAAACGAGGCGAACATCCCCGTCTTCACCGCCGATATCGCCTCGCAGGAGGGGAATGTGGTAAGCCACATCGCCTCCGACAACGTCGCGGGCGGGCGGCTTGCGGGAGAATACCTTGCGAAGGCGTTAAGCGGCAAAGGGAGAATCGCAATCATCAACAACCCCGTCGCTACCTCGGTGCTCGACCGCGTCCAGGGATTCCGCGAGGTGATCGCGAGATCCCCGGGAATCACGGTCGTTGCGGATGTGAACGGGCAGGCGGTTCGCGACAAGTCGCTCGAGGCCACTGCGGATGTGCTTCAGGGGAACCCCCGGCTTGACGGAATCTTCGGCATCAACGATGCAAGCGCCCTCGGCGCGCTTGACGCCGTCCAGCAGTTCAAGCGTGCGAACATCATCATCGTGGGGTATGACGCCACCCCGCCGGCCGCGGACGCGATCACCCGGGGAACGTCTCTCAAGGCGGACGTCATACAGTACCCGAAGAAGATCGGGACAATAACCATCGAGATGATACGCGACTATTTTGCAGGAAAGCCGGTTCCCCCGCTCGTTCCGGTGGAAGTCGGCATCGCCGACGCTGAATACTTCCTCAAGAACCCTGAGAAGTGACAATGGCTCCGCTGCTGGAAATGCGGGGGATCACCAAGAGCTATCCCGGCGTCCTGGCGCTCAGCGGCGTCGATTTCACGCTTCAGGCGGGTGAGGTCAACTGCCTCGTGGGGGAGAACGGCGCGGGAAAATCGACGCTCATCAAGGTGTTGTCCGGCGCGGTCATGAAGGAAGGCGGGACGATCAGTGTCGGGGGGGAAGATGCTCGCCTTGGATCTCCCGCCGACGCGCAGCATCTCGGCATCGGCGTGATATACCAGGATTTCAAGCTGGTCCCGGCGCTCTCCGTCGCCGAGAACATCCTCCTGGGGTGCGAACCGGTACGGAGACGGACACCGATTATCGACAGAAACGCGATGCGTGAGAAGGCCTCCGCGGCGCTGGGCCAGCTCGGGGAGGTGATCAACACAGGCACCCCCGTCGGGCAGTTGAGCGTTGCGCAGCAACAGATGGTTGAAATTGCCAAGGCGCTCTCCCGGAGTGTCAGGATTCTCGCCATGGACGAGCCAACCGCTCCCCTGACCGAACGGGAGACTCAGGCCCTCTTTAGAGTGATCCGCTCGCTCAAGGAGCGCGGCGTCGGGATCATCTATATTTCCCACAGACTGGAAGAGATTTTCGAGGTCGGGGACCGGGTCACGGTTCTTCGCGACGGCACGCTCGTTCACACGTGCGGGATCAGGGAGATCGACCGGCGGGGACTCATCCGGAAAATGGTGGGTCGTGAGCTCGAAAACGAATACCCGCGGGCTGCGCTGGAACGGGGGAAGGAGATACTCCGGATCGAGAACCTCAGTTCCGACCGGGTTTCGAACGTGAACCTCACCCTCTACAGGGGAGAGGTCCTCGGCCTCGCGGGCCTTGTGGGAGCGGGAAGGTCGGAGCTCGCCAGGCTCGTGTTCGGTGCCGACAGGCGGACCGGGGGGCGGATATTTCTTGACGGCAGGGAAATCGCCCCGGAATCCCCCCACCAGGCGATACGGGAGGGGATCGGTCTCCTGACGGAAGACCGGAACAGGTACGGCCTCATCATGCAGATGTCCATCAGAGAGAACATCTCTCTTGCCAATCTCCGCGCGATGCTCACCGGGCCGTTCATCGACCCGAGAAAAGAGGAGACCGCCGCGAAGCAACTCACGGATGACCTGAGGATCAAAGCCCCCGGCACAGGCGTGATCGTCGAAACCCTGAGCGGGGGGAACCGGCAGAAAGTCGTCCTGGCCCGCTGGCTGAACACAAAGGCACGCGTCCTGATTTTCGACGAGCCGACGGCGGGGATCGACGTCGGCGTGAAATATGAGATCTACACGCTCATCAACCGGCTTGCGGAACAGGGGGTCGGTGTGATAGTGATCTCCTCCGATCTGCCCGAGCTCCTCGGCATATGCCACCGCGTCGCGGTGATGTGCGAGGGACACCTTACCGGGGTCGTTGAAGGAGCCGAAGCAACGCAGGAAACCGTGATGACATACGCCCACAGGGACCGCCGATGAGTTCACACCGCATCACAAGGAATCTCCCGCGTGAGTTCGGAATCGGGATCGCGTTCATCCTTGAATTCATACTCTTCTCCCTCCTCTCCCCCTACTTCTTCACGCCGGACAACCTGTTGAACGTCTCGCTCCAGGCCTCCATCACCGCCATCATCGCCGCCGGTATGACCTTCGTGATACTCACGGGGGGGATCGATCTCTCGGTGGGTTCACTTCTCGCCTTTGCGGGGATCGTTGCGACCACGGTGCTCAAGACCAGTCTTCCCCCCGTGACCGGGTTCATTCTCGCGATACTCGCCGGGCTGGCCGTCGGCTCGCTCTCCGGCGCATTCGCGGGATTCTGCATCACGCGGTTCAACATCGCCCCGTTTATCGTGACGCTCGCCACGATGACGATCTGGCGGGGAGCGGCATTCGTCTGGACGGATGGCCGCCCGGTCTGGGAGCTCCCGGCGGGGTTTGCATTCCTCGGCACAGGGCGGCTGCTGGCTGTGCCGGTGCCGACGATCATCATGGTACTGACATTCGTTGCATCGCATATCATACTGACGCGGACCCGGTTCGGCCGATACGTCTATGCCGTCGGCGGGAACATCGAAGCGGCCCGTCTCGCCGGAATACGGACCTGGAGGGTTCTCGTCAACGTGTACGTCCTTTCGGCGACGCTCGCGGCGCTCAGCGGAATCCTGCTCGCCTCCCGGATGAATTCCGGACAGCCGAATGCGGGGGTATCGTATGAACTCGACGTCATTGCCGCGGTCGTCGTCGGCGGGACGAGCCTTTCTGGCGGAGCAGGATCCATCGTCGGCACGTTCATCGGCGCAATGCTCATCGCCGTCCTCAGGAACGGATTGAACCTGCTGAACGTCAACTCGTACGTCCAACAGGTGATCGTGGGAGTCGTCATACTCCTCGCCGTGATGCTCGATCAGATCAGGAGGCACAGGAGGTGACGCTCCCCCCGCATCGGCTCCCCCACTCACCGACACGAGGAAACACCCGATGAAGATTCTGACCGTTGTGATGCTCGCCGTCCTCGTTCCCCTCGCGCTGTTCGGTCAGTCAAGCGTCGACAAACTGGTCGCGCAGCTCGAGTCCGTGAGCAAGGTGACGGTCGACAACTGGAGATACAGCACAACTTTTTCGGAGGACCCGACCAGACCCGGCTTCGACGATTCGCAATGGGCCACGCTCGCGATCGACCGGAATCTATACATCGATTCGTGCTGGATCAGGAAGGAAGTCACTCTCCCGGAGAGGCTTCTCGGACAGGCGACATCGGGGACAGTCCGGCTCCTCGTCTCGGTCGACGATTACGGGTACTTGTTTGTAAACGGCGAAAACCGGGGTTACTTTCCGTGGGACGGGGAATTCGAGCTCACGAAGCATGCGCAACCCGGACAGAAGTTTCTCCTCGTGATCAAAGCGATCAACACCGGCGGACCCCTCCGCCTCCTCCGGGCTCAGATCCTGCCGGGGAGCGACAATCCGCTTGCCCGGACGGTAGATGATTTTTCGCTCGGGCTGAAGGTGGCGCAGAAACTCCTCAGCCCCGACACCTATCAAACGAACGCCCGGGTGAAGGTGGACCCGGGAGTGGACAAATCGCACATGGACCGGCAGGAGAAATCGAGGCTCAACATACTCCTGCAAACCACCGCGGCGGGGGTGGACGCAGATGCCCTCGTCAGCGGATCCCTCGACCGGTTCCGCATGTCGCTCTCCGCAGCACGGACAAGACTGGCGCCGGTCGCGGATTTCGTCCACCGCTTCACGCTCTATCTTGACGCGAACGCGCACATCGACGCCGCATGGCTGTGGCGCTCGAAGGAAACGATCATGGTCTGCAGGAATACGTTCTCCTCTGTGATGAACATGATGGCCGCGCGACCCGATTTCACCTACACACAGAGCTCCGCGGCGTATTACGACTGGATCGAACGTTTCTCTCCCGATCTTTTCAGGCAGATCCGGCAACGCGTGAAGGACGGACGATGGGAAGTCGTCGGCGGGATGTGGGTGGAGCCGGACTGCAACATCCCCTCGGGGGAATCCTGGTCGCGCCACCTGATGTACGCCAAGAAGTACTTCAGGAACAAGCTCGGCGCAGAAGTGAAGATCGGATGGAACCCGGACTCATTCGGCTATAACCAGAACATGCCGTCGTTCTACCGGAATGCCGGGATCGACGCGTTCATCACGCAAAAGATCGGATGGAACGAGACCAATGTGTTCCCCTACCGGACGTTCTGGTGGGAATCACCGGACGGATCGAGGATACTGAGCTATTTCCCCTTCGACTACGTGAACACGATCGACAATCCCTACCAGCTCGTCGACTGGATGAGGCAGTTTGAGGCCAATACCGGCTTCACGAAAATGCTGATACTCTTCGGGGTCGGCGACCATGGGGGCGGGCCTTCCCTTGAGATGCTCGACAGGATCGACAGGCTGAAGGAACTGGACATCTTCCCCAGGATCGAATACGGCACGGCGGGAAAATACATTGACTGGCTCCGGAGCAACGATCTGCGCGATCTCCCCGTCTGGAAGAACGAACTCTACCTCGAGTATCACCAGGGGACCTTTACGACACAGGCGGCGATGAAACAGTTCAACCGCTCCAACGAGGCGCTCCTGACCAACGCGGAGAAGCTCTCCTCGTTCGCTTCGCTCTCCGGCCGGCCCTACAATTCGGGCGCCATGGAGGAGGCGTGGAGGCACGTGATGTTCAACCAGTTCCATGACATCCTCCCGGGATCGGGGATACGCGAGGTCTACATCGACGCCACCGCGACGCACCGCGAAGCGCAATCGATCGGGCGTTACGAGCTTTCCCATTCGCTCGACCATATCGCCTCGCGTGTCAACACTGCGGCGCTCAGGCACGGCACGCCGTTCACGGTTTTCAACACACTCTCCTGGGAGCGCACGGACCTCGCCGCAGTCGATCTCCGGGAGGGGGACGAAGACTCCTATGCCGTGTTCGACGCACGCGGGAAAGAGCTTCCTTCGCAGACGGTCAGGAAGTCGCACTATGAACGCCAGGTGCTCTTCGTCGCCGGCCACATCCCCCCCTTCGGCTACGCGACGTTCGAGCTCAGGAAGCAGACTGCCCCGCGACCCGGGGGGTCTGCGCCCTCACCCTTCGCACCCGAGAACAGCCTGTTCCGCGTGGCAATCGACAGCGTGTCCGGATGGGTGAAGAGCATTTTCGACAAGCGGAGTGGAAAGGAAATCCTGGCCGGAGCCGGCAACAGGATTCAGCTCCTTGAGGACCTCCCCAAACAATGGGACGCATGGAATATCGGGCTGACAGGAAAGGAGTTCCCGACGGCGTTCCGGGGCGCCGTGGTCGTTGAGCAGGGACCGGTCAGGACCATCGTGCGCCTGGAGCGCGACTTCCTGAAACCCGGCGTGAAGAAAGACTTCCCGACAGAGGACTTCCCCTCATCGTTCTTCACGCAGGACATCGTACTGTATAACGGTCTCGATCGGATCGACTTTACGACTGACGCGGACTGGTGGGAAGACCACACGATGGTCAAGGTGGCGTTCCCCCTCGCATTTGGGGACACCGTGGCAACATACGAGGCACCCTACGGGACGATCCGGCGGTCGACGCAGATGAGGAACAGCATTGAGCAGGCGCAGGTGGAGGTACCGGCTGCGCGCTGGGCCGACGTCTCGACGGACGACTACGGCGTGTCGCTCATCAACAGCGCCAAGTACGGATATGACATCAAGGGAAGCACGATGAGGCTGTCGCTTCTCCGCTCTCCGAAATACCCGGATCCGACCGCCGACAGGGGAAAGCACGTCATCAGCTACTCGCTCTATCCGCATTCCGGGCGGTGGCAGTCGGCCGCAACCCACCAGAGGGGGTACGAATTCAACACGCCTCTCCTTACGGCAATGACAGATGCGCACGAAGGGAAACTCCCTGTGACAGAGTCGTTCCTTTCGATCACCCCGTCGAACCTGGTGCTGACCTCCGTCAAGAAGGCAGAAGAGGGGAATGCCTGGGTGCTCCAGTGGTATGACGTCAAAGGGGAATCATCAAGCGCCGTTGTTTCACTCCCCTTCCCCCCGTCCAGGGCGATGATATCAAATTTTGTGGAGGAGGACGGAGCACCCATCGGGGTGAAGGGGAACACGATCACCGTCCCCACGATCGCGCACGGCATTGTGACCGTGAAAGTATACCCGCAAGGACGCCGGTTCCGGAACGCCGGGGACCCCTCCCGGGAGGCCTGTCCCCCCTCAACCCGGCCTCAGAGCTTTCAGGACCCATGCAGCCCGCGAGCGGAATCCCCCGCTTCCATACGGGAGCTGTTGCTCGATAATGAGCCGGATCTCCCGTCTGAGATCCGGTTCCTTCTCCGCAATCCGGGCAAGAACGGTCATCGAGAAGCATTTGACCGCGACAGGCGAATCTCCCGCCGAGAGGTATTCGAAGCAGAGAGTCGCCACCCTCCCGAGCAGTCCGGCGGGGATATCCACATGCTGGAGCAGACGCACGACGTTCCGCCTGACCGCGATATGGACACCCGGCTCCTCCATTCGCGAGAGCATCCGGCTGATGTAGGGCCTGACGAGCGCCGGGTTCCGGTCTGCACAGATACCCACGGCCCATGCGGAGCGCTGCGTGATCCTGTATTCTCCCCGCAGGAAGAGGTCCATGAGCAATCCAAAACGCCTGGTGTCGTTGCCGATCCATGAAACGATGCGGTCAGTCTGGCGCCGGGAGTGTTCCTTCAGAAGTTCGGATTCGATGTCCATGGCTGGGACGAAAACTACAGAGTATCGCGGAAAAAGGCAACCGGACCATTCCTGTGTTGACCCGCGACCTCTTCTTGAGTACATTGACAGATCCTCCCGAGGGCGCCGGCCGGAGGAGGGAAACACACAGAACGATGAAGGGTTATGCACGCTCCGTTTTCTCCAGAGATACTCTCACGGGCCAGAGAGCTCTTCCCTCACCTGAAGCAGGGGAAGATCTATCTCAATCACGCGGGGACGAGTCCGCTTTCCACGAGGGTCGTGGAAGCCATGACCGCGTACCTGAGGAGGCGATCCGAGGGGGAGCTGGACACTTACCAAAACGACTTGGGTATGGTTGCAGAGTGCCGGACTGATGTCTCCAGGCTGATACGGGCGGAATCCGCCGACAGGATCGCCTTCCAATCCAACACGTCCGACGCGATCAACGTGATTGCGGCCGGGATCCCCTGGAAAACGGGGGACCGGGTACTCCTCGGAGACATCGAATTCCCCGCGAATATCTACCCCTACGTCAATCTCAAACCGCTCGGAGTGGAGCTTGATTTCATCTCAGCACCTGACGGGAGGCTGACCACAGAGCTGATCGCCTCCAAAATCGGCCAGCACACACGCCTCCTCGCGCTCAGCGCCGTGCAGTTTCTTTCCGGACACCGGGGGGATCTCCGCTCGATCGGGAGCATATGCCGGAACAACGGGACGATATTCGCGGTCGACGGAATACAGGCGGTGGGCGCCGTGAGAATCGATGTACAGAAGATGTCCATCGACGCGCTCTCGGCCGGCGCCCAGAAGTGGCAGATGGGACCGCACGGTTCGGGGTTCCTCTATCTGACGGAAGAACTCCAGTCGCGCATCCGCCAGAAAAACCTGGGCTGGCTCTCGGTGGAAAATCCATGGGATTTCTATAATTACGAACAGCCGCTCGCCTCGTCCGCGCGGCGATACGAAGGGGGGAGTCTCAACATGCCGGGCCTCTGGGGGATGCGGGAGGCCATCGGAACGCTTATCGAATTCGGACCGGACGGGATTGAATCGCACATACTCGCGATCACCTCCCGGTTGATCGAGCGACTCATGAAGATTGACGGAGTTACTCTCTTTTCTCCCCTTGCGGAGGGGGAACGGGCCGGGATCGTCACCATCTCGCTGGCCGCACCGCTCGACCCCCAGACAGTGTTCGAAAAACTCAGGGACCGGGGGGCAGCGATCGCGATCCGGGAAGGAAAACTCCGCTACTCACCGCACTTCTACAATTCGACGGGCGACATGGACCGCGTGGCGGATATGACGGAGGAGGTGATGCGTGAGGCGCACGGGGGATAGATGGCCGGACCGAAAACCCGGTTCTCCGAAGCAGGCTCACAGGAGCCAGTGATAGAGAAGGCGCCACCCGGCAGCAAGGGAGCGTGGTGAATTCTGCCGCCGTCCCTCCTTCCGGGGGAGACTTGCAGCTTCCGCGAGGAGCGACTCGACGTTCGCGACCATTGTCGGAAGAGAGAAGACATTTTCCACCTTCCTGGCACCGGCCCTTCCCATTGAATTGCGGAGTCGGCGGTTGTCCACCAACGTGACCATTGCGTCGGCGAGCCTCTCGGGTGATCGCGGCGGGACCAGTATACCCGTCCTCCCGTCCTCGATGATCTCCGGGAGACTGCTCACATTGGAAGCAATGACGGCTTTCCCCGCGGCCATTGCTTCAACGGCAGCGTACCCGAATCCTTCCCAGTTCGACGGCATCACGAGAAAATCGATCCCGCGAAGAAACTCGGGGATGTTCTCCCGGAAACCCGCCAGGTATGCATGCCGGTCCAGATTTCTGCTCCTCAGGAACTCCTGCACTGATGCGCGCAGGTTCCCGTCCCCTGCCAGGACGAGCTTTGCATTCCGGTGCTGTTTGACAAGGATGGCCATTGCTTCAAGGAGGGTCAGCAATCCCTTCTGCTCGTCCAGTCTCCCGACAAAACCGATCAGGCTGTCCTCTTCACCGACATGGAATTCTTCACGGAGGCTGCCGGATGCCGGAAGCCTGAACAGCCGGGCATCGACCCCCTTCCACACGACGTGGATCTTGTCCGCATCAAGCCACGGTGCGCTTATCAGGAGAGTGTTCTTAGTCGCATAGGAGTTCGCGATGACGACTGAGGCGACCTTGCCGTAGAAAAGCCTGTTGAGGAGAGTGTCCTTGAGTGGAAAATCGACCTCCCTGCTCACAATAACAGGAACAGCTGCGAGCAAGGACGCCATCCCGCCGACGCGGAGCTCTTTTTCGGTGTGGACGCACACAACGTCGATTCTCCTCCCGACCATGAGTCTGGCGAGTCTCAGGATCGTGAACGGATCAAAATCGCCTCCGAACCTCACCGGCACCAGATCGATTGTCGACATCCGCATGCGCTTGTGGAGGGCGGAGTCCGGACGGCAGGCGACCGTCACGTTATGCCCCCGGGATCTGAGGGAGTCCACGATCTGGGTCAGGGAGACTTCCCCGCCGCCCCAGGTACGGCAGCTATTCAGAAAAAGTACGTTCATGGAGTTCCCGGCGATGGTGGCTGTCCCGAGCGGTATGGGGTAAGCGGTCCTGGAGGACGCACTGTTCTCTTTTTGACCATTTCGGGGATGAAACGTTTAATGACTTCAATCTCTGACATTTTGGGCGATTTCGCAATACTCAAGGCCAGGATTCGATAAAACAGGACTTTTTCCATGCATCCCGGGAACGCTGCGGAAGCAGGCTTCGTTATTGAAATTGAGAGGAGGCACGTACCCGTTCAGAATTGATACCACGTTCATACCCCTGAATTCAACCCGGCGAGGTATCAGTGCCCTCTCACGATCATTCCGACCGGCCCTCCGCGGGCCATCGCATCCTCCCTCTTCTCCCCCTGATCGCCTTCCTGTGTCTTGACGTGAGGGGAGGCGCGACCGCCCAGGAAAAATTCACGATGAGCGGGATCATAAAAAATGCCGAGAACGGTGAGGCCCTGATCGGCGCCTATGTGGTCGTGAAGGAACTCAAGAACGTCGGCGCATCGAGCAACGCATACGGATTCTTCTCACTCACAATCCCCGGCGGGCGTTACACCCTCCTCGTCCAGTATCTGGGCTTCAGGGTCCTCGCCGATTCCATAGACCTCACCCGGGACCGGACATTCAATTTCGCACTTGCCCCGGAGCCGATCACCGTCGGCGAGGTCGTCGTGTCGGGCGAGCGATCGGACAGGAACGTCACGTCCACGGTCATGAGTTCGAACAAACTCGAAATACGGGAGGTAAAATCCATTCCCGTCCTCCTCGGCGAAAAGGACATACTGAAGACCATCCAGTTGCTCCCCGGAGTGCAGTCTGCGGGAGAAGGGAACACCGGGTACTACGCCCGGGGAGGGGGGCTGGACCAGAACCTGATCCTGCTCGACGAAGCCCCGATTTACAATCCTTCGCACGCGCTGGGGTATCTCTCGGTGTTCAATTCCGACGCGATCAAGGATGTCACGCTGATAACGGGAGGGATCCCCGCCGAATACGGGGGGCGCCTCTCATCGGTGCTCGACATCAGAACCAATGACGGGAACATGAAGGATTATGGTGCTTCAGGTGGAATCGGTCTTCTTGCCGCCAGGCTCACGATCCAGGGGCCGATCGTGAAGGACGAGGGCTCGTTCATGATCTCGGGGCGAAGGACCTACGCGGACATGTTTCTGAAGCTCTCGAGTGACACCACGATCAACAGGACCAGCCTCTACTTCTATGATCTGAACGCAAAAGCAAACTACACACTGGGGGAGAAAGACCGCATCTACCTGTCGGGCTACCTCGGGAAGGACAATCTCGATTACCCCGATGTCATCGGGCTGCGCTGGGGGAACACCACTGCCACGGCCCGGTGGAACCACATATTCGGAGACCAGTTTTTCAGCAACACCGCGCTGACGTTCAGCGATTACCAGTACACGAACCTCGTGGGAACGAGCACGAGCCAGTATGAGATCACTTCCGGGATCAAAGACATCAACGGCAAGATCGACCTCCAGTATTTCATGAACGCAACGAGCATGTTCAAGTTCGGCGTCAACGCGATCTATCACACATTCATGCCGGGGTCGGTGACCGCGGGACCGACGAGTTCCGCCAGCAGCGTCTCGCTCGAGCACCGGTACGCGCTCGAAAACGCCGCCTATGTCGCACACGAGTTCGAGCCTCTTTCCGGGTTCAAGATCAACTACGGGCTGCGGGCTTCCATGTTCAGCCTCATGGGCCCCGGTCACACCCTGACGTACGATGAGTACGGCGACATCATCGATACCGCCGGCTACGGATCAGGCAAAGTTATCAAGACCTATGCAAGCTTCGAGCCCAGGTTCTCCGCTACATATCTTATTGATGAGGCAAGCTCCGTCAAAGGCTCCTATACGCGCACCGCACAATACCTCCACCTGCTGTCGAATTCGACGACGGCAAACCCGAGCGACCTCTGGGTCCCGAGCAGCAACAACGTTAAACCCCAGTATGCCGACCAGGTGGCCATCGGGTACTACAGGAACTTCGAGGAGAATGAATTCGAATCCTCGCTGGAGCTGTATTATAAAAACATGATGAACCTGATCGATTACAAGAACGGCTCCGATCTGCAGATCAATCCCACCATCGAATCCCTTCTCGTACTCGGCAGGGGCTGGAGCTACGGGGCGGAATTCCTGATCAGGAAACGGGCAGGGCGTCTCAGCGGCTGGGTGGGCTATACGTGGTCAAAGACACAGGAGCAATTCCCCCTTATCAACAACGGCACGGTTTTCCCGGCACGCCAGGACCGGACGCATGACATCTCTGTTGTCACGATCTATGACCTGAACGCAGCATGGAACTTTTCCGCGGTATGGGTGTACAACACGGGGAATGCGGTGACGTTCCCGGGAGGGAACTACTGGATCGACAACCGGCTTGTCCCCTATTACACCGAGAGAAACGGGTACCGGATGCCCGCATACCACCGTCTGGACCTCTCGGCCACGTGGAAACTCGGAGAACGCTCGAACCTGAATTTTTCCATCTATAACGTCTATAACCGCATGAACGCGTATGCAATCTACTTCAGGCAGAACAGGACAGACCCGACCAGAACGGAAGCCGTGCAGATAACGCTGTTTCCCATCATCCCGTCGGTCACCTACAATTTCAATTACTGAACTTCAGCGGAGCATCACGATGAACAGCAGATTCTTCCGTCATGCACGCGGAGCGGGGATTGCGGCCACGGCCCTGGCCCTTGCGTCTTTCTCCTGCCAGAAGGTCATCTCGGTCGATCTCAATAACGCGAACCCCCAGATGGTGACCGAGGCGATCGTCACGGACGGCCCGGGCCCGTACACGGTCCTGCTGAGCCGGTCGGGCGATTATTTCACCCCCTCCCTTTATTTTCCTCCCGTGACGCATGCATTTGTGACAATCGCGGACAATCTCGGTGTCACGGATACTCTGAAGGAGACGGTGAGCGGGACATATCACACGTCGGTACTCCACGGCGGTCAGGGGAGGACCTATTACCTCCGGGTGGTCGCGGAAGGGAAGGAATACGACGCGATTTCCACGATGCCCCCCAGGGTCCCCATCGACACGCTTGTCGCGCTCCATTCGCGTGAATCCGACGGCGACCAGGTGTACAACCTGTATGTGTTTTTCAAAGACCCGCCTGAACCCGGGAATTACTACCGGATGAACCTCCGCGTCAACGTCCCGATATCCCCCGACTCCATTGACGGGAGGAGATACCACCTGTACAACGACAAGCTGACGAACGGCAATGAGGCGGCGGTCAGGATACGGATGAGGAACTACTTCCAGCCGGGGGACACGGTCTGGGTGGACCTCCTCTCGATCGACAAAGCGTCGTACGACTACTTCAACACGCTGAACAACATACTGACCTCCGATCGGAGCCCGACGTCGCTCGCCCCGGCCAATCCCAACACCAACCTCACCAACGGGGCCCTGGGATACTTCGCCGCATTCTCGGTGGATTCGAAAATCATCGTACTGCAATAGCCTGGCGAGGACGCTCCTCCACTTCGTTCGTGTCTCCGCGTTCAGCGCGGCACACGCCCCCACCGGCGGCACCGCACCAGAGCGCTGAATCCCGTCTCGGGGGCAGTACTTCCGGACGGCGGTAGTTTCCGATGAATGGAAAAAGGGGCCCTTCCGATCACCCCCGCCCGATCCGGTAGACGGTGCCGGTGTCCAGATCCGTCACGACATCCCGGATCGCCTTGAAACCGACGTGACCGATCTCCTCGAAACGGTACACCGTTTTCACATGAAGCTCTTTCATCACGGGATTCTTACTGTGGATCCGGACAGTAAACGACCCCGAGCCATCCAGACAGGTGAACTTGCAGTCCAGGGCGAACAGCTCCCTCGTGCGCTTGAGCCTGCTGCCAACAAACACCCGCTTGCTCGACATATAGACTGCCTTGAATTCTCCAATCATGGTCGGTGTCCGCCCCTCTCACATTCCCTTGAGCTTCGTGGATTTCCTGTAGATGAGACTTACGCCGCACCAGCCGGCCAGAATGACTCCCAGAAGCCAGAGCGGGCTGTCCGCACCGGGAACCACTGTGTGTGAGTTGATCATCGTCCAGAGGAGCGGAACAGAGAGATATGTGTTGTGACGCGACCGCTGAGCTGTTCGGGCGACAAGGGCCGCATCCGGCGGGGTTCCCTCTTTCACTGCGGGGAGGATCTTCTTCTGAGCAGGCCATATCCTCATCCAGACATTTGCGACCATGATCACGCCGAACATCACGCCGATGTGAATGGTGTACGCCCGGTAACTGAACCCGGCCCAGTTGATCATCGCATAGACAATGACGGCAATCAGAACGAACCCCATGGCACCCATGACGCGGATGTCCTTCCCGAGCGGGCTCTTCGCAAGCGCATCATAGACCGGGAAAATCAGGAACACGACCGCCAGCATCACGATGCTCTTCACACCCCAGCCTTCCGCCCCCTGCTCGAACATGAGGCCGCCGTGGTAGAACACGAGCATGAGGAGGACCAATCCCGCGACAAACGTCCAGAGGGCTGCAAAGCGGAAAAAGTAAAGGGCACGGGGGATCAATTCCGGTATCACCTTCTTCTTTGTATCCCCGTCCAGTGCCGCGCCGAGCGGAACATTGACCCAGTTGAACCAGTAGAGCAATCCGATCCAGAGGATGCCCGCAACGATGTGAATCCAGCGGAAGAGCACGTTCAGGATTTCGGTGTATTCCATCGGAGAACTCCTTCTCTATGGATTGAGTCGTCATTTATGCCGAATATAGCACGCCTGCTCGTGAGTGTCAAGGAAACCTTCGGGCCCGGTCCATCGTTCTAATGTCAGACACAACATGAGGGATCCATCTGAAACAAATCGAGAGGGTACTCAGGGGGAAGGCGGATTGATCGATCGATTCAATCCGGCCGTCCCCCGCCACTTCCTCTATGCGATCGCGGGGCTGCTCTGGACTCTGGCCGGAGGGTTGCTATGCCTGCGCGGAGCGATGTGGCTGGGAGAGTTACAATTCCCCGTGATCGCCTCGATCGAAGCTGCATCGCTCGCCATCGCCGCGGCAGGATATGTCTTCCTTTTTGCCGGAATCGTCCGGAAGAACATCATGCGGATCGGACGGCTCCCGGAACGCGCATGCGTCTTTGCCTTCACCGCATGGCGGGGGTACATCATGATCGGGATCATGATGACCGCCGGAATTTCACTCCGCAGTTCCTCCATCCCCCTCTACTACCTCTCACTTCCCTACACCGCAATGGGGGGCATCCTGCTCGCGGGGAGCGCGATGTTCTACAGGGAGTTTCTCCGCATCGCGCTCATGAAACACTAGCCGGCAAAAAGTCCTTTACTGTTTCTTCTCCGGGAAGAGTATCTTTGATATCTGGTACCTGCTGTCCTGGAGATGCGCCTTCGTCTCCCTGTCGGACGCCTTCGGCAGCGCCCTGGCAAGCGATGCATCCAGATCTGCCAACTCGGCGCGTATGATTGCGCGTGCTTCACCCGCCAGCGGGGGGGGCGGCATGAGAACGAACCCGGGGGGAAGTCCGGGAGGGGGGGACCACGGAGGCGGGTTCAGCTTCGTCCCCAGGAGCTCGATGTACGCACGCTGGAGATTGCGGCGGTACACATCCGTCTTTACCGGGGCCGCGTCGAGTTCGCTCCAGATCCCCCTGCGCAGCTCAGCGCTCATCTCGCTCAACGTGTAGGGCTTCTCATTTTTCCCGGCAAGCGCGGCAGTGTTGACAAGCCGTTCCAGCCGTGCATTGCCGAGAAGGATGTTGAGGATGGACCGGTGTCCCGCGAGCACCCTCTCTTCGGTCCCCGTCGGTTCAAAGAGTGCGATAAGCCCGGGCTTCAGGATCTCGGTGGGTGTCCGGAAGCCTTCTTTCACGAGAAACGCCATCGCTTCCTTCTGCTTGTCGCGGGAGACGGGCGTATGGACGACCCCCTCCTGACCCGCGACCCTGCGTGTCATCACCACGCCCCCGACTTCGTTTGCCACATGCCCGAATTCGAGTGTGCGCTGCGCGATAAGCTCTCCGTAGATCTCGCGCAGGTCGGAGTAATCTTCACCGTCTCGTGTCGTCGCGTTCAGGAGCTTGCCGGCAATCCGGGCGATGTTCTTGAGTCCGTACGTCGTGGCAAGGACCGGGTCAGAACCGAGATCCTCCATCTGCGCGGTCGGGTCGATGCCGTCGGGATCGCCGAACCGGAGATAGGGCTCCTTTTCCTGCCGCGCGGCGATCGCGTTCAATGAAGATTTCTCGTCATCGGGGGATTTCATTCCCGGGAAGATCCTGTACCCCCATTCGGTCGCAAACATATCGTACGGTCCGATCTTCGGGATCAACGTGGCGCCGTCGCCGGGCTGGGCAATGTAGTTGAACCGCCCGTAATCCATGATGGAGGCCTCGGTGCCGTATTTCGCCGTGAACGAGGGACTGCGGAGACTGTCCACCGGGAACTGTGAACTCGCCTTCATATTATGCGGGAACCCGAGCGTGTGGCCGACCTCGTGCGCGGTGATGTATTCCAGCATCCGTCCCATAAGCTCATCCGGGAGAGGGAGTTTGTCGCAGGCGGGATCGACAGCGCCGGCCTGGGTAAAATACCAGTTGCGGGCGAGGTTCATAACATTATGAAAGAAACCGATCTTGGAGTCAAGGATCTCCCCCGTGCGGGGATCACTGATATGAGGACCGTAGGCGTTTTCGATGTTTGACGGAAGCCATCGGATTGTCGGGTAACGGACATCCTCCGCACTCCAGTTTGGATCATCCTTCGCCGATGGGGGGTCCATCGCAACGATTGCATGTTTGAATCCCGCCTTCTCGAATGCAACCTGCCAGTCCTCCACTCCCTTCTTGAGCCAGGGACGCCATTTGTCGGGTGTGCCGCGGTCAATATAGAATACGATCGGTTTTCTAGGCTCGACGAGGTCTCCGCGGAAATAGGCCGCAGAATCCTTCGGTTCCAGCCGCCAGCGGGAGATGAAGCGCCGCTGCTCGGCGCGCTGCGATTGGTAGCCGTAATCGTACTGGAATATCCCAAAGTACGATACACGCTGGTCATACAGACGCGGGGACATGGGCCGCTCCGGGAGGCGGACCATCGAATGATGCATCACGATGCTGATCGTGCTGAGGGAAGGATCCATCGGAACCTGTCCGGCGTCATACGTCAGCGTCACTTCAATTTCAATGTTGTCGGGGAAAGGCTTCATCCGCTCGACGAACGACCGGGCGGGATCGAGACGGCGGACCTTGTACTGATCGCGCGCCGACCTGGGGAGCCCGAACTCCGTCATGTCGGCCGTGAAGAGCCCGCTGACATCAATAAGGACGGCGCTGGAATCCTTGTTGTAGGCCTGGACGTCGAATGACATCAGAATCGGTGCGTTCGTCGCTTTCCGCACGGCGTAACTGATGGGCAGAGAATCCGCTGCAACGGCGAAGTACATGACACTGCGGAGGAGTATCCTGTCTTCGATCCGCTCCCAGCGGGCAATCTGATCGTTGATTTCATCGCCGCCGTACCCCAGGCCCGTCTGCGTCCGGGCCTGACTTGAGACGAGGAGGAATTCCTTTCCGATTTCCTTTTTGGGTATCTCAAAATACCATTTACTCTTGACGCGGTAGACATTGAAGAGCCCCGTGTCGGCCTTCGCCTCTTTCGTTATCACGTCCGAAAAGGACTTGATCCCTTCTTTCGGCGGCACGGGAGGCTTAACCTCCTGGGCGGGAGCCGGAGCCAGCGCGAATGTCAGTGCTGCGGCAATCACCAGCGTGCGGTGGTAATGCATGAATCATATCTCCTTTGTGGATGAGTGTCCCCCCTCGAGAGCCGTTCTGGCTTCCCTTAACCCCTTCAGGTGTTCGGGATCGGCGGCGGGGTATTTGAGTTTCAGCGATTCGAGAGTCGTGACGATGATGTCTGCGACCGCTGTCCGGGTGAACCACTTGCGATCGGCAGGTATGATGTGCCACGGAGCCCATGACGTGCTCGTGTTGCTGAATATATCCTCGTATGCTTTCATGTAGTCTTTCCAGAACGCACGCTCGCGGACGTCCGCTGACGAGAATTTCCAGTTCTTCTCCGGCGTATCGATCCGCTCAAGAAACCTCTTTTTTTGTTCCTTGTTTGAGATATTCAGGAAGAACTTGAGTATGACCGTGCCGTTCCGGGTGAGGTACTTCTCGAAGGCGTTAATCTGTTCGAACCGTTCCTTCCAGATGTCTTTTCCCACGAGCGAAGGGGGAATCTTCTGGTTCCGGAGGATCTCGGGGTGAACGCGGACGACAAGGACTTCTTCGTAGTACGACCGGTTGAAGATTCCGATGTGTCCCCTCGCGGGCACCTGTTTCATCGAGCGCCAGAGGTAGTCATGGGAGAGTTCCTCCGCCGACGGCGTCTTGAAGCTCACGACCTGGCATCCCGCCGGGTTCACGCCGGACATGACATGCTTGACCACGCCGTCCTTCCCGGCGGCGTCCATTGCCTGGAATATCAGGAGGAGCGCATAGGTGTTCTGTGCGTACAGGACATCCTGCAGAGCGGCCAGCTTGGCGATGTCGGACTGGAGTTTCTCGGCGGCGTCCTCCTTTGCGGAGAACTTCCCTGTGTACGCAGGGTCGTAGTCCTTCAGCTTTATGGTCTTCCCCGCAGGGACAAGAAGTCGGTCGTGATTCATGGCATCAGCACCAGAGGGATGTGAAGGGCGGCCCAGAGAGCGTACCTCCAGGCGGTTTGTTTCCGCTCACCCCTGACAAGGAATCCGAAGTACGTCCCTTTGGCGATCGTGTTGCTCATCATGGCGACGACCATCGCGGACACCACGACGCCGGCGGGGATATCGGCGGGGCGGGCAAGAGAGAGTATGAACGGATCGATATCGCCCACGCCGACAACAGCAGCGAGGCCGAGGAGTCCGGAATTCCCGAGAGTTCCCTTCACCACGGACGTGACAACCATCAGAACGACGAAAAGGGCGGCAAAGAGAAGCGCGGGGGTGATTTCGAACGGGTTATGCAACGGTGGGGCAGCAGGCTCCGGTTCGGCATCCTCCTTGCCGGGGGTCAACAGAGCGAGCAGCACGCCCGCTCCGGCAAGAATGGCGCATCTCCACCAGAGAGAGGGGAGCAGCTGCGGGCCGATGACGGCGATGAGAACGAGGATCCGGAGATACGAAACGCTCGAGGCCAGGATCGCCGCCTGGAGCGCCCTCCGCCCCCGCTGGGGGGCCGTCTGAGCAGCGCGACCGACAGCGACAGTCACAGCAGTGCTCGAGACAATGCCGCCGAGGAGTCCCGAAAGCCAGAGCCCGACCCTGTCCCCAAGCCGTTTTGACAGAAAATATCCCACGAACCCGATGGTAGAGACAAGTATGACGATCTCCCAGATGTGCGCCGGGTTGAGCTGGTAACGCGTGTACGGCTGATCGGGTAGGACGGGGAGAATAATGAGCGTGACAAGGAGGAACCTGAGCGTCGCAAGGAACTCCGCACGGTCCAGTTTCTCGACCCAGGTCTCGAGCGACGACTTCTCGGAGAGGAGTATGGTGTTCAGTACGCCGACCGCCATCGCGGCCCAGATGTCGACAAGGAGCGCAAGAGCCCCCGTCACAAAAGTCAGGATCGCGGAGAACTCCGTCGTTGATCCGAACCTCTCGGCCCGGATCTTCGCAACGTACGAGATCGAGGTGAGCGCTATCATCGCCGCCAATCCGGCCGGGAGGATGAACGCGACTCCTATCTGTGAAAGCCAGGCGCAGCCGAAACCAAACATGGCGATCATCGGGTGCGTGCGCACCCCGCCGAAGACCATCGTCTTCCGCTCGATCTTCGCCCCTTCCCTCTCCAGGCCTACAAGGAACCCGAGCGCGAGGGCCACGGCAAAACGGAGTTGAGGGGTCCACTCAATTGTATTCATGGCGTACTCACCGGACGGCCACCTCTCCGAGCATCATCCGGATCTTCGTCACCACCATATCGATCGCCACGGTGTTCTCCGCCCCACGGGGAATGATGATGTCCGCCCAGTGCTTGCTCGGTTCGACGAACTGCAGATGCATGGGTTTCACGGTCTTCATATACTGGTTCATGACAGATTCCATCGACCGGCCGCGCTCCAGTATGTCGCGCCGGATTCTTCTTATCAGCCGTTCATCGGCATCCGCATCGACAAACAGGCGAATATCCATGAGGTCCCGGAGCCGTCTGTCGAGGAGTATCAGAATGCCGTCGATGATTATTATCTCCTTCGGTTCGACACGCCGTGTCGCATCCAGCCGCCTGTGGTTCGTAAAGTTGTATATGGGCTGTTCCACCGGGCGTCCGGCACGGAGTTCCTCCATGTGCCGGACAAGGAGGTCCGTTTCGAGGGAATCGGGGTGGTCAAAGTTAATCTCTTCCGGGCGGAGTCCCCCGTGCGTGCTGATATCCTTATAGTACGAATCGTGCTGAATCACCGCGATCCGTTCCGGATCCAGATGCTGAAGGATGGCATTGGTAACAGTGGTTTTCCCCGACCCCGTCCCTCCGGCAATGCCGATGACGAGTTGTTTCATGAAGTCGATGGCGCTGATCGAAGGATGAGCAAAGAAGTATCGCGTAAGATACGCCGCACGGGTGGGAGATGCAAGGGGACCTGTCCCATGAGCATTTGCAATGAGCATTTGCGGGATTGTGGCAGGATTTCGTATATTGGTTATTCGCATGATGGCGTATTCTCACAGAAGGGTAAATGCAGGAAATGGAAGAGAGAATTGCACAGCTCGAGGGGATGGCGTACGGGCAGGGAGTATCACGGTAGATGAAAAAAATCCTTCTCATCACCGCCGGGATCCTGACGATTGTCGTTTTGACGGGTTCCCTCCTTCTTTACCTGAACCGCGAAAAGATCGTCACCTACGCAACTGACAGAGCGCTGACCAAGGTCGAGGAGCAGGTCCTTCAGAGACTGCCGGACCGGAGGGCCGTCGATGACGCAAAGGCGGACTTCCTGAAACTCCACGAGCGGCTTCAGTCGGGCTCCGTCAGGACCGATGACGTCAAGGGGCTCGCGGCGATGTTTTACAGCAGCTACAAGGAAGGGAAGATCGATTCGCTCAAGGCATGGGCGATTGTAGAGGAAGTACACCGGCTCGCGGCACAGTAGGGCATGAGAGACGGTTATTGAGAGAGCCGCTTTTTCCAGAGGCGGAGAGCCTTCGCGACTTCTTTCGGAGAAGTCGATCCGGAAGACTGCTTCATCGAAAGCGATGCGCGTGCGTCGAGAAGCGAGGAGACATCCCCCGAGAAGGCGGATGAACGCCGGGTATACTCCCTGAGAGGAAGCTCCCCGAGCGTGCAACGCCGCTCGGCGCACATCGCGACAAGATCCCCCACGATCCCGTGCGCTTCACGGAAGGGGATCCCTTTCCGCACCAGATAGTCTGCAAGCTCGGTCGCCAGCAGTTGATCGCCGTTCAGCTCATCCTCGAACCGCCCCGCATCAAAGGTCACGGTTGCCATCATGCGGGCGAGAATATCAAGAGACGCCGTCACGGTATCGGCCGCATCAAAGATCGGCTCCTTGTCCTCCTGCATGTCGCGGTTGTAGGCAAGGGGGAGTCCCTTCATGACGGTAAGAAGTGCAATCAGGTCCCCGTAAACGCGCCCCGTCTTGCCCCGGATCAGCTCCGCCATGTCGGGGTTCTTCTTCTGGGGCATGATGCTGCTCCCCGTCGTGAAAGACTCCCCGATCTCAGCGAAGTGCCACTCCCTTGAAGTCCACAACACCAACTCCTCGGCAATCCTGCTCGCGTGCATCATCGTGATCGCTGAGGCGCTGATGAATTCCACAAGCACGTCCCTGTCGCTCACCGCATCGATGCTGTTGGCAACGATCCCGTCCATCCCCAGCGTGCGGGCCGTCCGCCTCCTGTCGATCGGAAACGAGGTCCCTGCAAGCGCGGCGGCACCCAGGGGGGAGAGCGCCACGCGCTTCCGGCAATCGAGGAACCGCCCCCGGTCGCGTTCGAACATCTCGACATACGCGAGGAGATGGTGGGCAAGGAGGATCGGCTGTGCCCGCTGAAGGTGCGTGTAGCCCGGCATGATGACATCGCGGAAGGCCTGAGCTTTCCCCACGAACGCGCGCTGCACGGACCGGAGCAGGACGTCGACGTTGTCGATTCGGCCCCGAAGAAAGAGCCGGATATCGAGGGCGACCTGGTCGTTCCTGCTCCGCGCGGTGTGCAGTTTCCCCCCCACCCCGCCCGTCAGAGCGATCAGTCGCTGCTCGACCGCCATGTGGATGTCTTCGGCGGTAAACCGTCCGGAACTGCCATCGATGCGGAGCCACGAAGCCCGGCCGGAGGCCACCTCGCGGCGAATCGCCCGGAGGGCCCTTGTTATTTTCCGCCCGTCGGACACCGAGACGATCTTCTGCGCGGCAAGCATGCCGATATGCGCGATGCTTCCTTCGATGTCCTCGTCCGCCAGGCGGCGGTCAATTTCGAGCGATGACGAGAACCGGAGCGCATGAGGATCGAGCGGCCCCCGAAACCGGCCCTTCCATTGCTTCATCGGACCGGGACGGATTGCAGGAGGTCCTTCTCCGGCTGTTCTTCGAGTCCGGCTGCGACTGCGTTCTGCACCTGGTGGTAGGTGCGCACCGGAAGGCCGAAAATCTTGATAAAACCCTCGGACGCCCTGTGGTCAAACTGGTCCCCCTCCGTATACGTGGCAAGATCGGCGTTGTACAACGAGAAGACCGATTTCCTCCCGGCGACGCCGACGTTTCCCTTGTAGAGCTTCACGCGCACCGTGCCGGTCACCGTCTTCTGCGTCTCTTCGACAAATGCGTTGAGCGCATCCCTGAGCGGCGAGTACCAGAGGCCGTTATACACAAGATCGGCATACTCCGATGCGAGCTGGTTCTTCATGTGGAACACCGACTTGTCGAGCGTGAGACGCTCGAGCTCGGTGTGGGCGAAGTGGAGGATCGCGGCACCGGGAGCTTCATAGATCTCCCGTGACTTGATGCCGACGAGCCGGTTCTCGATGAGATCGATCCGGCCCACCCCGTGAGCGCCGCCCATGTCGTTCAGCGTGAAGACCAGGCTCACCGGCTCCAGACGTGAGCCGCCGACCCCGACCGGGATCCCCTCCTCGAAATCGATATCGACATACTCCGGCGTATCGGGAGCCAGCTCCGGGGAAATGGTGCGCTGGTACGCGTCCGCGGGGGGCTCGATCATGGGGTCCTCCAGAACTCCGCACTCTATGCTCGTCCCCCAGATGTTTTCGTCGATCGAATACGGGTTTGCCACAGTGGCTGCAACGAGTATGTTGTTTTTTCGTGCGTAGGCGATTTCCTCCTCGCGTGATCTGAATTCCCATTCACGGAGTGGGGCGAGGACCTTCAGGTCGGGCGCAAGAGCTGCAATCGAGACTTCAAACCGGACCTGATCGTTCCCCTTCCCCGTGCAGCCATGAGCGACGTGCGTCGCCCCTTCTTTGCGCGCGATATCCACAATCATCTTCGCCAGCAGGGGACGCCCGAGGGCCGTCGCCATCGGGTACGACTTCTCATACACCGCCCCCGCCTTCAGTGCGGGCCAGACGTACCCGGTAAGGAACTCCTCCCTCAGGTCCTTGACATAGACCTTGGAAGCCCCGGTGGCGTAAGCCTTGGCCTGGACGCCGTTCAGCTCCTTCTTCTGGCCGAGGTCCCCCGTCGCCGCGATCACCTCCGCGTCCTTCCGCTCAATGAGCCATTTGACCATGACCGACGTGTCGAGACCGCCGGAATACGCGACCACTATCTTGGTGGATTTCATTCCAGTCCCTCTATGAGTTTATTCTTGAGAAATTGCAGTACCTGTTTCGTCTTGCGCCGGGAGCTGGGGACGATGAGAAGCGTATTGTCCCCGGCCACCGTGCCGATCACATCAGGGTGCCGCTGAACATCGATGAACTCCCCCACCGTGTTTGCACAACCGGGGAGCGTATGAACGACAATCATGCCTTCGTTGGAATCGATCGAAAGAACTTCCGCATTCACGAGCGGCCGGAGCGCCTGTACTTCCACAGGCGCCTGCATCGCATAGTGGCCGCCCGCCGAGGAGACGATCCGGCTGACTCCGAGCTCCTTCATGTCGCGCGAGAGCGTCGCCTGCGTGACATCGCAGCCCCGTTTTTTCAACTCGCGGCGCAGCACATCCTGGCTCCCGATCTGCTTCGTCGCGACGATTTCTTTTATGGCAAAAAGCCTGGCCTGCTTCGTCATGTCACACCCTCAGACCGTCACCGCCGTCCCGTTCCCGGCATGGATGAGCTCCGTGCCGATACCGAGATCGGTGAAGATTTCAAGGAGGATCGAGTGCTTGATCCTGCCGTCGATGAGGTGCACTTTGTTGACGCCCGCGGCGAGAGCGGTGAACGCGGAGCGGATCTTGGGTATCATGCCGTTGCTGATGACCCCGTCCGCCATGAGCCGCTCCGCGAGCGGCCGGTCCATGCTGGGGACAAGAAGGTCGTCGGCCATGACTCCTTCGACGTCGCTCAGGAATACCAGCTTCTCCGCCCTGAGCTTCGCCGCAATCGCGGAGGCGGCGACGTCGGCGTTGATATTGTGCGGCTCACAGGCATCATTCACGCCGATCGGGGCGATCACGGGCATGATGCCGTTGTCCAGAAGAAGGTTCAGATATACGGTATTGACGCCGGTGACTTCACCGACCAAACCGAGGTCCACCCCCCCCTCCGCGGACCTCTTCACTTTCAAGACATGGGCGTCGATCCCGCAGAGTCCGACCGCCTCGCCGTCGTGCCTGTTGATCCTCCCGACAATGTCTTTATTTGTCTTTCCCGCAAGCACCATCTGGACCACCTCCATCATCGGGGCATCCGTGTATCGCTGGCCGTTCACAAAGCGCGACTCGAGGCCGAGCTTCGAAGCGATGTCCGTGATCTCCTTCCCGCCGCCGTGGACGATCGCCACTTTGATGCCGATCTTCTTCAGAAGAGTCACATCCTGGGCGAATGCCTCGTTCAACTCGTCGTCCACCATCGCCGCACCTCCGTACTTCACGACGAAAGTCTTCCCTTCATACCGTGAAATATACGGGAGTGCTTCGATAAGGACTTCCGTCTTGGCGCCGAGCGAAGTGATCATGCCTCAGGTCCGGTAATTTGCATTGATGTCCACGTACGCCTTGGACAGGTCGCATGTCCAGAATGACGCGCTCCCTTCCCCCTGCTGCAGGCTGACGGTGATCGTGATCTCCTTCCGGCTCAGGACCTTCTTCGCCTCCTCCTCGGAGAAATCAATCGTGTAGTTCCGCCGGAGGATCGGCACACCGCCGAAGAAGATCTCGACCTTTGCCGGGTCGAAGTCGATCCCCGAGTATCCCACGGCTGCCAGGATGCGGCCCCAGTTCGCATCTTCGCCGTGTATGGCCGTTTTGACGAGATTGGAGTTCGCGATCGCGCGCGCCGCCCTCACCGCGCTCGCTTCGTCCGCGGCCCCGGTCACATTGATCTCAATGAATTTTGTCGCCCCCTCACCGTCCTTCACGATCATCTTCGACAGCGTGACAAGCATCTGCTCGAGAGCTGCGTAGAAGGCCTTGTAGTGCGGTCCCCCCACCTGCGTGAGAGGCTGCGCGCCCGACTCGCCGTTGGCAAGCACGGCAACCATGTCGTTGGTGCTTGTGTCTCCGTCGACGGAAATTCTGTTGAACGAGCGATCGGCGGCGCGGGAAAGGGCGGAACGGAGGACTGCCGGGGAGACTGCGGCGTCGGTTGTGACAAAAGCAAGCATGGTGGCCATGTTCGGCGCAATCATCCCGGAACCCTTCGCCATCCCCCCCATCGTCACCCGCACACCATCGCAGTCGAATTCCAGCGCATGTTCCTTGACAAATGTGTCGGTTGTTATGATCGCCTCGGCGGCCGAGCCCCCCCCCTCGGGCGAGAGCACCGTCGCCGCCCTTTTTATCCCGTCGGTGATCGCTGTGATGGGGAGGAACTGCCCGATGACGCCGGTGGATGAAACGAGAACTTCACCCGGCCCCACGTTCAGGGCCGAGGCGGTCGCCCCGACCATAGCCCAGGCGTCCTTCATCCCGCGATCCCCCGTGCACGCATTGGCGTTCCCGCTGTTCACCACGATGGCGCGGAACGTGTGCGAACGCTCCATCTGTACCCGTGTGACAACGACGGGGGCCGCCTGGACCCTGTTCGTCGTCAGGACGACGGCCGCGGAGGCCGGTTCATCCGAGACGACCAGACAGAGGTCCTTTTTCGATTTCTTGACGCCGCAATGGATGCCTGCCGCGCGAAACCCCTTCGGGGCAGTGATGCCGCCGGGGAGTTCCTTGAGGCCCGGGAGGGGGAGAATATCTGTCACCGCGGTGTCATGGTGAGGTTGCTCCCCCCCCGGCGCAATGACACCCGTCGCTTTCCCCTCACGGATGTTCTTCGACGTGCGTTCTGTACCACTGTTCATTTCAATCCTGTCGCCTCAGGGAGACCGAACATGAGATTCATGTTTTGCACCGCCTGGCCCGCCGCTCCTTTGACAAGGTTATCGATCACGGACATGACGATGAGCTGGTTCGTCCGCCCTTCGATGGCAATGCCGATATCGCAGTAGTTCGTCCTTGTGACGGCGAGCATCTGAGGTACCTGGCGGGTGATCCTGACGAACGGGTGCGGGGCGTAAAACTCCTCGTAGAGCGTCAGGAGCTCCGCGGCGCTCAGCGCGACCGACAATCCGGCGTGCGCCGTCGTGTAAATCCCCCTCGTGATCGGGATCAGATGTGGGACAAATGACACGGTCACCGCCGCACCCGAGGCCTCCGCGAGGACGCTTTCAATTTCAGGAATGTGCTGATGGATGCCGATCTTGTAGGCACGGACATTCTCGTTGATTTCGGCAAAACTCATCTCCACGGAGGCGCTCCGACCCGCCCCCGAAACGCCCGAGAGCGAGTTGATAACGATCCCGCCGGGGTGAATGATGCCGTGTTTCAACGCCGGCAGGAGTGCCAGGATCGCACCGGTGGGGTAGCAACCGGGATTGGCGACGAATTTCGCTGCAGCGATCAGGTCCCTGTTGAGCTCAGGGAGTCCGTACACCGCCGCCGTAAGGAGTTCCGGAGCGGTGTGCAGGTGCCGGTAATACTTTTCGTAGAGCCCTGCAGACCTGAGGCGGAAATCCCCCCCCAGGTCGATGATCCTTCTGACCCTGTCTCTGAGGAGCGGGATGATCTTCATCGCTTCCCCGGAGGGGAGGGCGACAAAAGCAACGTCGATGCCGTCGAGTCCCGCAGGGACGAGCTCGTCGTACTCCAGATCGCACTGCCCCGCAAAGGCCGGATAAAGGGCATCGACCCTTTTCCCGGCGGAAGAGGCTGCGGTCACCTTCTGTACCCGGACCCCGGGGTGGGAAGAGAGGACCCTCAGGAGCTCGGCCCCCGAGTAGCCCGATGCCCCGATAATTGCTGCGTTCACCACGGCGTTTCCCGATTCGGTTAAAAATTCTTCTTGCATAAATATGCAAAAACCTGTATTATTATGCAAGAACTTTTTTCACAATTTTTTTCCGCCGGGATCCGCCATGACCATGCAGGCCAGGACAATGCAGGACAGGGAAGCCGCCACTTTCTTCCATACGTACAAGCGCCTTCCTCTCGAAGTGGAGCGGGGGGAAGGGGTGTACCTGTTCACGAGAGACGGGAAGCGCTACCTGGATATGTTCGCAGGACTGGCCGTCAACGCGCTCGGGTACGCCCATCCGCGCATCGTCGAGGCGATACGCTCCCAGGCGTCCCGCTATAGCCACCTGTCAAACTATTTCCTTCAGGAGACGCAGATACGGCTGGCCGAGCTGCTGACCAGTCTTTCCGGTTACCCGAGGGTGTTCTTCAGCAACAGCGGGACCGAGGCAATCGAGGGGGCGATCAAGATTGCCCGTAAGTGGGGCTCGACCCGGGGAAAGACCGAGATCCTGTCGCTGAGCAATTCTTTTCACGGGCGGACAATGGGAGCGCTTTCCCTGATGGACCGCCCGAAATACAGGGACGGATTCGGTCCCTTCCTCGAAGGATGCCGTCTCCTGCCGTTCAATGACCCGGCGGCCCTCCGGAAATCCGTCAGCCCGAGAACTGCAGCCGTGATTCTCGAATTCATTCAGGGGGAGGGAGGCATCAGGCCGGTCTCAGCAGAGTTTGCGCGCACGCTGGCGGAACTGCAGAGCGAATCGGGGTTCCTTCTCATCGCGGACGAAATCCAGTCGGGCGCCGGGAGGACGGGAAAGTTCTTTGCCTTCCAGCACTACCCGGTTTCCCCCGATGTCGTCACGCTCGCCAAACCGATCGGGGGGGGGCTCCCTCTGGGCGCCATACTCGCGACCGGCGATGTCGCGTCGGTGCTCGAGCCGGGGATGCATGGGACCACATTCGGCGGAAACCCTGTCGCCTGTGCGGCCGGCGTGGCGGTGCTGGAAGAAATCGAAGAGAAGAACCTGACCGGGCGCGCCGCGGTACTGGGGGAGAGACTGAAGGCCGGACTCAACGGCCTCGCGAAGGAATTCCCGGTTTTGATCAAAGAGGTTCGTGGTTTCGGCCTCATGGCCGGAGCTGAGCTCGACCGGAGCGGAGACGGAATCACGGATGCGATGAGGGAGAAGTGTATCCTCATCAACTGCACGGACACGACCGTGCTCAGATTCCTCCCCCCTCTTATCATTGAGGCATCCCATGTAGACGAGACCATCGCCACTCTCAGGGGGGTTCTCGCAAGTATCAAAAAATGACATAGTACTGCCAGAAATGGCAAATCCCGTTTCTGCATTTGACAATACGGTGAGTTTACGCTCACCCATCCCGCCCAAATGCCCTAAGATTGTTCAAAATTGAAGTTTTTTCTGATAATCCTCTGGCACGTCAATTGCGACCCCCTGTATGATCTTCCTACACCCAAATGGAGAGGGCGCATGTTCCAGATTATCGATAAGAAGGTCCTTGCTCCGACTATCACGAGGTTCGAAATCAAGGCGCCGTTCATCGCGCGGAAGAGGAAGGCGGGGAATTTCGTCATGGTGCGGGTTGAGGAGGGTGGGGAACGGATACCTCTGACGATCGCCGACGGGAACCCGGCCCTGGGGACGATCACGCTCATTGTGCAGGCGATCGGCGGCACGACGAAGCTTCTTTGCAGCAAGAACGCCGGCGACACTCTCCTCGACGTCGTCGGACCTCTCGGCAACCCTACACCGATCGAGGATCACGGTGTTGTCGCGTGCGTCGGCGGGGGTGTCGGCACCGCGGAGCTTTATCCGATTGCCAAGGCACTCAAAGAAGCCGGGAATCGGGTTCTCACCATCATAGGCGCGCGCTCCAAAGAACTCGTGATACTCGAAAAAGAAATGAACGCCTGTTCCGACGAGACATTCGTGACGACCGACGACGGAACGTACGCGCGGAAAGGGTTCGTGACCGATCAATTGAAAGATCTGCTCGACGCTCCGGGGGGCGTGAATGCCGTCTACGCGATCGGCCCCCTCCCCATGATGAAAGCGGTGGCAAACCTTACGCGATCGTATCAGGTGGAGACGCTCGTCAGTCTCAACACGATCATGGTTGACGGGACGGGGATGTGCGGCGGATGCCGCGTCACTGTTGCCGGAGAGATGAAGTTTGCGTGCGTCGACGGCCCGGAATTCGACGGACACAAGGTGGATTTCGACGAGCTCATGATGAGGAATCGCACGTACGTGGACTTGGAACGAATCTCGGATCAGAAACATGTCTGCAGATTGACGGGCGTGAGCCAGGAGGCAGCCACATGAGTGTGAACAACCCACTGAAGCCATCGCAGCGGATGAAGATTCCCCGCCAGGAATCCATCGAACAGCCGGCGGATCTGCGGAGCATCAACTTCCTCGAAGTGTCCTATGGCTTCGACGAGGAACGGGCAATCCAGGAGAGCCAGCGCTGTCTGGAATGCAAGCAACCCTACTGCACGGACGGCTGTCCCGTGGGGATCGACATCCGGGCGTTCATCGACCTGGTGGTGCAAAAAGACTATGTCGGCGCCGTGAGGAAGATACGGGAGGCAAACTATCTCCCCGCCATCTGCGGTAGGGTCTGCCCCCAGGAATCCCAGTGTGAATCCCTTTGCGTGATGGGGAAGAAGCTGACTCCGGTGGCCATCGGCAAACTCGAACGGTTTGTCGCCGACTACGAGATGAGGAACAATCTGTTCACTCCCCCGTTGATCAGTGAAAAGCGGCAGGAGAAAGTCGCGATCGTCGGGTCCGGACCTTCAGGACTCACGTGCGCGGCGGAACTGGCGCAGAGGGGATACCGGGTCACCATATTTGAAGCCCTTCATGCGGTCGGCGGGGTCCTCCGGTACGGGATCCCCGAATTCCGGCTCCCCAAAGAAATCCTCGATCTTGAAACCAACCGGATCAAAGCGCTCGGGGTCGAGATCCATACGAACTTCGTTGTGGGGAGGACGGCCACGATCGACGAGCTGTTCGATGAATGGGGATTCAAAGCCATATTCCTCGGGACGGGTGCCGGGACGCCGACGTTCATGGGTATTCCGGGGGAGAGCCTGAGCGGAGTTTATTCAGCGAACGAATTCCTCACGCGCGTCAACCTGATGGGGGCCTACAAATTCCCCCAGAACGATACGCCGATCAGGGTGGGAAAGGCCGTCGGGGTGATCGGCGGGGGAAACACCGCGATGGACGCGGTGCGAACATCCAAGCGGCTGGGGGCGGAAAAAGCGTACCTCATATACAGACGCTCTCGCGGGGAGATGCCCGCCCGCGAAGAGGAGATACACCACGCGGAACAGGAAGGGATTGAATTCCTCCTGCTGACCGCGCCCCTCCGTATACTCGGGGACAGGAACAACTGGGTCCGCGGCATGGAATGCCAGAAGATGGAGCTGGGGGAACCGGATGAATCGGGACGCCGGAGGCCGGTGCCCCTGAAGGGTTCCGAGTTCACGCTCGAACTTCAAACGGTCATAGAGGCGATCGGACAGAAACCGAACCCGATCATACAGGCGACAACCCCGGGGCTCGAGACGAGCAAGCGGGGAACAGTCGTCACGAATGAAAATCAGAAGACGAGCCGTGAGGGGATATTCGCCGGAGGGGATCTTTCACGCGGCGGGGCGACCGTGATACTGGCAATGAAGGACGGGAAGACCGCCGCGGCCGCGATACATGAGTACCTCGACACGCTTCATACGGCGGCGCAGATCGAAGGGTCCAATGGGCCAGATGTCGCGACTAACGAAACAGGCCGTACTTTTTGACGTGCCGGTACGCCATGTAACCCACGGCACCGGTCTGCACTGCCCCCAGCACCATCCGAAAGTAGCTCAGATCCTTCTCTTTCGCCCACTGCAGGCGGAGGGGGGACATGAGATCAGTGCGAGGCTCAAGAACTCCCCCGATGAATGAACCCGCGCGGGGGAATCCGCCACCGGCGAACGTCATGGAGGGATCACGGAATGGAAATTCGGTCCCGACCGACGGCGGGAAAAGAAACATCGCACGACCGAGCGAGAGCCCGGGGTCAAGCAGCACGATCCTGTTCACCGTACCTGTGTCCGCCGGGGGGGCCCCGGCGTGCTGCCGGGCTGTTGCCCCACAGGCAGATGCGATGAGAAGGATACAAAGACCACCGAAAACCTGTTTTCCCATATGTTGTGAATGTACACCGTGAACGGAGGAACGTCAAGATAGGCTTACTTCAGGGTCAGCACGACCACGGAACACGGGGGGAGCTGCACGCGCAGATTCGTGCCGTCGAGCCGGGCCCCCCTGAACTCCGTCGGTTTCACGCGGGCCGGATCGTCAAACGTGTTGTGATCCTGGATCCTCCCGGAAGCAAGCACGCGTCCACTCACCGATGAGAAGGCCGCGCCGCGCATTTCAACTGCGACGTCCTGTGACCGGCCCGCGTCGATGTTCACGAGCGATATGTGTGTGGTGCCTCTCCTGTCGCGCGAGGCGGAGACAGAGATCGCAGGAAGGGATCCCTCCCCCACGGCATATATGCCCCCCTGTACGCTTACCGGAAGCAGGAGGGCGTCATGGTGCACCGTGTACATCTCCATGACGTGGTAGGTGGGCGTCACGATCATGCGCTCTCCCTCCGTCAACACCACGGCCTGCAGGACGTTCACCGTTTGTGCGAGGTTCGCCATCCGTACCCTGTCGCAGTGGTTGTTGAATATGTTCAGTGTTACACCGGCGATCATCGCATCGCGCATGGTGTTCTGCTGGTAGAGGAAACCGGGGTTCGTCCCCGGCTCCACGTCATACCATCCCCCCCATTCGTCCACTACAAGCGCGACTCTTTTCTTCGGATCGTACATGTCCATGATCGTTCCGTGCCGCTGCACGAGATCCTCCATCTGCATCGCGCGGCGCATCGTCTCAAAGTATTCCGCCTCGGTGAATTCGGCGGCCGAGCCCTTGTGGTTCCAGTCGACCGCATAATGGTGGAGGGCGATCGCCTCGATCAACCCCTGCGGGATGTCACGCATCAACACTTCCGTCCAGTGGAAGTCGGCGGAACCGGCACCCGAGGCAATCCTCCAGAGAGAGCCGGATCCCGCGGCACCGGGGATGAATGTCGCAAACGTCCTGTAGACGTTTGCATAGTATTCAGCGGTCATGTTTCCACCGCATCCCCAGGCTTCGTTTCCGACCCCCCAGAACCGAACGTTCCAGGGCTTCTCGCGCCCGTTCTCTTTCCTGAGGGCGGACATGGGGCTGACACCGTCAAAGTTCACGTATTGCACCCACTGGGCGAAATCCTGCACCGTGCCGCTCCCCACGTTCCCTGTGATATACGGCTCCGCACCGAGCTGCTCACAGAGATCAAGGAACTCGTGGGTCCCGAAGCTGTTGTCCTCCGTAACCCCTCCCCACCAGCTATTGACGATCGCCGGCCGTTTCGCCCGGGGGCCGATGCCGTCCTTCCAATGATACGTGTCGGCAAAGCAACCGCCCGGCCAGCGGAGGTTCGGGATCCTGAGCTTCTTGAGCGCCTCGACGACGTCGGTGCGGATCCCCCGCTTATTGGGGATCTTTGTGGAGCCCTCCCCCACGTAGTACCCCCCGTAGATGCACCTGCCGAGGTGCTCCGAGAAATGCCCGTAAATGTTCCGGCTGATCGTGTCCTTCGCCAGATCGGCATTGATGACGACACGGGTCTGGCACGCGGCCGCGGCCGGGAGGAGAAACAGAAGGGCCGGAAGCGCAGCACGGAGGAACCGGCGAGGGCGTCGAATCAGAAATTGCATTTGAGTTTCATCTTTTTTGAGGAGGGCTATTGGTCGCTGGCGATGAACGATTCCCAACGGTTGGTAAAGTAATGCCCGTAGGCGCCGCGCCGCGCAAATGTCTGTTTCGACAGTTCCGGCCGGGGACGCTCCGCGAGACGCAGGCGGAACCGCTCACCGATCTCCCTCCAGTGCGGCTCCTCCCCGAGCGCCCACGGGGCGATCTGACACATTATCATTACAACGAACAACACTTCCGGATCCGTGCTGAATTCGCCGCCGAGTCGCTGGAAAAGCTCATTGATGCGGGTACGGTTCACGTCCTTCAGCCCTGTAAGGTACGGGGGTTCTGCCCGCCCGTACCAGATGAGGAACAGGAGGCGCAGTGCCGTCTCCCGGTCAAGTGCTCCTTCTTTCCAGCGGGCCACAAAGGCGTCGTACGCCCGTCCCAGGGAGGGGGTGTGCGATGAGGAGTAATGCTCCTCTTCGATCGCCGTTATTTTGTCGATTGAGAGCATGACCAGAAAGGAAACACTTTTCCGGCGGAGAATCAATTGCGGACCCTTCTCGACCTTACGCCGGCTATGCCTATATTTCACCCTTTCAACTGTTCCCCATCTCCCCGGAAGAACATGACGAAGCAACCGCTCGTAGTGCCGGCATCCATGTCACTTCTCTGTCTTTCTCTGTCTTTCTCAGGCTTTCTCAGGGTGCGGCAGCACAGAAATCCTTCACGGTTCGAAGCGGGAACGCAGAGGTTGTAACTGGACAGAGAGTTGCCTAAATTGATTTAGTGGTGATTCCGTCGCGAGAGAGAGCAGGTCAGGAGAGATGGGAGTCAGAACCGAAACATTGCCCAGTGGGGTCGGGCTGATCGAGGTCAGGGGATCACTCCTTTCGGATGAGGAGGTTGCAGACCTGCGCAGGGGAGTCGCGGAGTTCGTGGACCGTCGCTGGCGGAGGCTGCTCATCGACTTCAGCGAAACGAAATACCTGAACAGCACGGCCATCGGTGTCCTTGTCGCGGCGCACACCACCTATGCCAGGCGACAGTGGCAGCTCAAGCTCTGCTCCATGAACAAACATGTTCATGTCATCTTCGCCATCACGAATCTCATGAAGATATTCTCCGTGTACGACACGAAAGACGAGGCCATGAAGGGCTTCCTGGAAGAAGGGGTACAGCAGTAACACGTTGTCCGTTGTGCGTCTCAGGTTCTCCTGCCGCCGGCAATCTGATCGAAGCGATCCGCGCAAAGGAACAAACCGCCTCAAGGCTCCCCCTTTCTCTTTACATACTCGTTCACATTCCGCGCAATCAGCAACAACCTCTTCTGAGCTCCCCGGTGCCAGGCACCATCACCCGGGATCTCGTCCCAGCCCTCCTCTCCGCCCCGGGAAGTTTGGAGGCTGAGAAACCGGATACGTTCCTTCCCCTCCCTGACATCGACGCTCATCCGGAACGAGAGGTTGGCCGGGAGGGAATCCCCCTCCGCGGTCATCGTCGTCACGCCGTTGGCGATGATCGAACCAGTTTCAAGATCTTCGCTCTGTATCACCGCCTTCGGAGAGCGGAGATTATTGGTGATCCACTTCATCGTCCTGTCGTAAATCTCCTGCCGGGAGAGCCCGGAGAAGTCGAAGATGAAAGTATGGTTCATCTCCTCACTCGTCGCCTCCTGCCCGACTGCGCGGCCCGTCACCACCAGGAGGCCGGCCGCCACCACGAAGGCCCTCACTCCGGACATCGCTTCCATCCTCCCTCTCTTCCGGGGATGTTCATCTCCCCTGCACCAGGCGCTTCAACTCTTCCAGCAGTCTCGAAATCTCCTCTTCGCTGTTATAGAGCGAGATGCCGACGCGCGTTACGCCTCCGCGATCATGGAGCCCGAGGATTTCCATCGGCCGCACAGCATAAAAATCACCGTCCCACACACAAATCCCCTTCCGGCCGAGCACCGTGCACACCTCCTCCGGCCGTATTCCATCGACCGTGAAGGACACCGTCGGAGCGCGGAGGGAAACTTCGAAGGAAGGGCCGCAGACGGTCACTCCGTTGATCTTCAGGAGAGCGTCGTGGAGCAGGCGCGCGAGCACGTTCTCATGGGCCGCGATGATGTCCATCCCCTCAACAATCCTGGACCTCCGGTCCGTACCCGAACCGAAAGAAGCGATGAATTCGATCGCCGCCTTCACTCCCGCGACGGCTGCGTGGTTCTGCGTCCCCGTCTCGATCCGGTGAGGCGCCCGCTGGTCCTGTGTCCGAAGCCGGTCCGTCTCGAGGAGGTCGAGTACCCCCTCGCGTGCGTACAGAATTCCGACGTGAGGTCCGTAGAACTTGTATGCCGAACAGAGAAGCATGTCCACTCCCATCGCCGCGGCCTTCACGGGAAAGTGCGGGGCGTAGTGGACTGCATCGACGAGAAGCCACGCCCCGACCCCGCGCGTCACGGTTCTGGCAAAGGCGACGTCATTGACCGTCCCGAAGGCATTGGATGCCAGACCCATCGCGACGAGGCGGGTCCTCTGGTTCACCTTCCGCGCAAAATCATCATAGTCGAGCGTCGCGTCGCCCCGGATGCCGATCTCCGTCACGAGGATCCCCTTTTCCCGGAGGCCGAGCCACGGGCCGCGATTCGCCTCATGATCAAGCTGCGTCACAAGAATCTCATCCCCTTCCCGCAGCAGGCGGCCGAACGCCCTTGCGAGCGCGAAGTTCAGCGTCGTCATGTTCGCGCCGAAGGAAATGCATTGCGCCCCGGGAGCGCCGAGAAACTCCGCTGCCAGAGCCCTCGCCTCATCCAGCAGACGATCGGATTCTACAGCGGTCGGAAAACGGCCGTGTGTGTTGGCATTACACGTCGAGTAGTAGCGCGCGATTGCATCAATGACCGACTGAGGGACCTGTGTGCCGGCCGGTCCGTCCAGATAGGCGAGAGGAAACCCGTTGTGAGTCCGTAGGAGCGAGGGAAATTCTCCTCGACGGTCCGGGATCTGTCTCCGGTGCGATCCCTTCTCCCTTGCAGCCGGGGTGTTCATTGCAGGTAGATTGTCCTTTAATGCATTGAATGTACGTCACCGGAACAGGAAAGACAATGGAGCCTCAGAAACTGTCTGGACGCGGGGGTAAAGACAGGTGTCAATATCCCCCCTCCGCGCAATTGAAGAAACTACACCGGGGTTGTCGAAAATACCCGTATTTTCGTTTCGTGCTTTCGTATTTCTGTCATTTTACATACTTCGTTACTGGCATGCACATTGACGCTTACAGACCGGAGCAATCAATCCGAACAGGAGGAAGGACTCTGTGGGACAGCAGCAGCTATTGCTTATCATCCTCGGCGTCATCGTACTCGGGATAGCAGTTGCAGTGGGGATCACGATGTTCTGGGACAGTTCGGTAAGCGCCAACAGAGACGGGCTCACGAACGATTTGTCAAGCCTCGCATCCCGTGCGCAACAGTATTACCGCCGTCCCTCCTATCTCGGCGGAGGCGGAAATTCGTTCGGGGGGCTTTCGGCGGACGCCGCCGGAATCGGCAAGCTGACAAATAAGCCCAACAACGGTAACGGGACATACACGATCGCATCTCCCGGCACGGGAACCGGACCCACCGCGAACGTCGAAATCCTCGGCGTCGGGAACATCCAGTTCGGAGGCTCGCTGGTCTCGGCCCGCGTCCGGGTGTACCCTGACCGCGACAGCGTCTGGGTTGTGAACTGAAATCCCCTCCGTATATCCCCGTCAGTTTATTTCGATGCGTCGCCTGATCCGGTAACGTATCGGATCGCTGCAGAGCGTCAGCGAAGAGTCCCGGCACTCGCGTTCTACCACATCCACCTGGTTGTCGAGCGTGGCGGAAAGGACCTTCCCGTCCGCAAGACTCAACCGGATGGAGGCAGTAAATGTCTCTCTTCCCACAGAAGCGACAAATCCGCCGCTGTCGCGCTTTGCAACCTGCACCCAGTTGTTCGGCGATCTCCCTACGGGCACACGCATCCAGGGAGCAATGAGGGTGATCGCCGGACGGGCGGGCGGGACATGCCCGACGACGAGCGTGACAACCGTGTCGGTGGGATTCACATCGGCGAGCGTGATGTCGAAATCGATGACATCCTCCCCGGTCAGAATGCGGCTGCCATCGGCCCAGGAATTGGGCCTCCCATCGTTCACGTAGACGTGGTCTCCCGGCTCCGCCAGGGCCGGTTCCCCCATCGCGAGCTGGACGTCAGCATAGAATTCCAGCAGGTCGACCACGGGGCCGATGAGCCCGGGATGGATTCGGCTCAGATCGGGAATTCCAGGCCTGTAGGAGGGGGCGAGCGAAAGACGCTGCCGGAACTTCAGGCTCGCCGGCGGAAGCGTGACGCGCTCATCGTTGATCCTCAGGTTCGACCAAGCATATTCTTCGAAAAAAGTGCCGGCAGAGTCCTTCCTCACTTCTCCGGTCGCCCGGGCTTCGTAGCGCGTCACACTGTCCTTCCCCTGGTTCGTGGCGGTCATGCGGTACAGGAGCTTTTCGCCTTCCCGGTACCGCCGGACCAGCCACGTGGAGTCGGTCTGAGCCGGACTGACAGGGGGGACGATGATCGTCACAGCAAGATATGCCAGAGCAGACAGTCGGATCACTGCAGTGTCAGACGCTCGTGCGGGACGCGTCAAACAGACGGATAGTTTCGTCGTTCAGGAGCACCCAGATGCTGTAGCCGCCGAGGAGTGTCCCCACGGGGATCCTGAGGAGATTGAAAAACGAAATTACAAGCATCAGTACTCTTCCCCACCTTCTCCTTCCGAGCACCCCTGCCCCTGCAATGATCCCGACGACGGAAACGACGAACATCAGCAGTGCAATGACGAGCAGGACAACCGGTACGATATCAAGGAGTTCGTACGGGACGTCCTGAATGTCCACGGAGCCCAGACGGAGGATCACATCGAGGAAACGTCTGAACCCCGCTGCGATGACGAGGAGAAGGAGTGACACAAGTACGAGCATCGAACGGTACGCAATGTTCAGAATTCCGACAAGCTGTATGTGCTTTTCCATGAGTATTTCTCCTTTTAATCCGGGCTCATAGTACCGCCAAATCCGGTGATTGTCAAACCGCACCAGCATTCACCGGGGGGAAAATGGGGAACCCGGGGACCAGGAATGTCGCTCAGGCTTTCCTCACGTACAGGGGGAGATCAAACTCCCTGGCGACAGAGGCGGCGAGCGTGTCTCCCGCCCCGCTGAAACTCCAGTAGAAGAGTGACCTGAGTGGGTGATCAGTACTGATCGAACTGATTGCGCGGGAGGTGAGGCGCCGGGCGAGCCCCTTCCCCCTCTGCTCGGGAAGGACGAGCGCAGAACAGAGGTACAGTGCGTCATACACTCCCCCGGGAAGAGTCCTCTCCAGCAATTCCCGTTCGTTGATCTCTCCTCGAATAAACACTTCCATCAGAGCATGCATTGTCGGAATCACAAGAACCCACGCAATCGGCCCGTTTTCATCCTTTTCCTCCGACATCGTGTCGGGATGGATCGCTCTGAGCCGTGCCATTGATTCTTCGTCCACCGAGAGCTGCCCGGGGTCGTTCTTCATATCGAAGAACTCCTCTGCAAGCCTGATCATCCTCCCGAAATTATCTCCATCCAAAGGACTAGATCCAAAAAGTGGGAGATTTCTGTTGTGTGGGAGATTTCTGTTGTATGGTACGGAATTATTCGCTATTTAGTACAGGCATGCCTGATCTCGCCGGGGAGTGCTTTGCCCCCCGGCGATCTGTCCTCTCCAACCTAACCGTGCGAAGCGCTATTCAGAGAGGTACCACACGATGAAGAAGCTTCGCATCGGCGTTATTGATCTTGTCGCCCCCCGTCCCGGCGGTTCCCTGTGGTCGCGGCTGATGAACGCGAGTTTCGCAAGCGTTATGCCGCAGGCAATCTCCGTGTGGTGCGAAGCACAGGGACACCGCGTCACATACGTCTGCTACACCGGTTCCGAAGATCTGGCCACCTGCCTCCCCGGCGATATCGACCTCGCGTTCATCGGCGCCTTCACCGAGGCGTCACACCTCGCCTATGCACTCAGCGCCTACCTTCGCTCGCGGGGAGCGGTCACCGCACTCGGAGGACCGCACGCCCGCTGCTTCCCGCAGGATTCGCAACGGTATTTCGATTATGTGTTCGGTTTCACTGACAAGGCAGCGGTGAAGGGAGTCCTGGAGGACTGCTCTCAACACCGTCCGCTCGGGATCCGGGTCTCCGCGGCCGGTCAGCCGCCGACACTCCCTGGAGTGCAGGAGCGGTGGAAGTTCATTGACAACACGCTCCGCAAGGCCCCCATTATCAAAATCGTCCCGTTCATCGGCAGCCTCGGTTGCCCCTACCACTGCTCGTTCTGCATCGATTCAACGGTGCCGTACCAGCAACTGTCATTTGATCTCATGAAGAGCGACCTCACGTTCCTCCGGGGAAAGTTCGGGAGACCGCTCGTGGGATGGCACGACCCGAATTTCGGCGTACAGTTCAATGAAACGTTGGATGCGATCGAGGAGGCGGTCCCCCCCGGGAGCATCGACTTCGTCGCAGAGAGCAGTCTTTCGCTTCTTACGGAACCTCACCTCAAGAGGCTGCAACGGAACAGCTTCAAGATGTTGCTCCCGGGAATCGAGTCCTGGTTCGCACTGGGTGAGAAATCACGGACGATGCGGATAACCGGAATGGACAAGGTCCGGGAGGTTTCGGCCCATGTGAACACGCTGCTCCGCCATGTGCCGCTCGTCCAGACGAACTTCGTCCTCGGCCTCGATTCAGACGAAGGAGAGGAGCCCTTCGAGCTGACAAAGCGGTTCGTCGACATGGCGCCCGGTGCGTTCCCCGGATATTCACTCCTGACCGCGTTCGGTCAGGCCGCGCCGCTCAACCTGGAATACCAGCGCGACGGCCGCGTGATCCCGTTCCCGTTCCACTTCCTGAACAACAACGGCGCAATGAATCTGAAGCCGAAGAACTACTCCTGGACCGAGTTCTACGACAAAGTGATCAGCCTGACGGAGTATACGTGCTCTCCCCGCGCCATCGCCCGGCGGGCCGTCGCGACGCAGGGGCTCACCCCCCGTTGGCTCAATACTCTCCGTGCGGTGTCATCGGAGGGGTACGGACGGATCCGGTATTACAAGGAGATCCGGAAGAGGCTCGACACGGACATGCACCTCCGGGACTTCTTCGATCAAAGAACGACGGTGGTCCCCCGATTCTACGTGGACCGGATACAGCAGGAGCTTGGCCCCATGTGGCAGTGGCTCCCTGCGGGGGGCACAGAGCATGACGCCTACGCGTATCTGAAGGAGGAAGACGAGAAACAACAGCAAGAGGTGAAAGTGATCCAGCCGTTGCAGGTTGCCGCCGTGTAGATTACCCCGGGATGATTCGCCTCTCTCATCATAACGGGCTGTATTTCAACAAGTTCTTTCACAAGTCCCTTTCATCAGTTCGATGGAAGGGACTTTTTCTTTTATCGTGGCACGGAGCGCAGGATCTAGAGGAGGAATTCATGAGACTCAGAGTATCCGGGAAAGACCAACAGCGAGAACCATTCAAATCCCCCCATTGCCACACCAGCTGGATCTCAACACTCGCCCACAAGAGCGCCGGGGGGAACAGGTTTGCGCGTTTCCTGTTTCCTCTCGCGGGGCTGGCAGCCCTGATCTGGATGCTTGTTCGTGTCATCCCCAAACCCAGCCGGGCGGAGTATCCCTGCATGAAGGTGGCTGCACCGCTGGCCGGCGGATTCGTTGCCTACATTGCCGGGATGGCAATCGCCCTCTTCTCCCTCAGGAAGGCCGGGCATCTCTTCAGGGAACACAGGTCAATTCTTGCCGCTTCCCTCGTTCTCTGCGGCGTCGTTGTCGGGATGTTTACCGTGATCAAGACGGATTCTGAATCCCACGCCGCGATCCTGGCCACCGATTCGCTTTTTGTTCCGGGTGAGCCGCCGAACACCCCCATGGGGGTCGCCCGGGGCATATTCCCGGGCCGTGTTGTGTGGATGTGGGATTCCACGGCCACCACGTGGAACGGGACTACAGGGAACTGGTGGAACGATACGTACACGCATCAGAGCGTCGTGGACTCCATGCTGACGAAGTCGCTCCTTTCACTGACGGGCAAGTCGACGGAATCCGCCGCATGGGACACACTCTTCAGATACTTCAATATCAGGCACGGAAATGGGAACACCGGATACAAGACCGGGGAGAAGATTGCCATCAAGATAAACCTCGTTCAGACCAGCGGCCCTGGCTACGTCGGCAATGCGGTCTTCGTGTCGCCGCAGCTGGCCCTCTCTCTCCTCAGACAGCTCATCACCATTGCCGGTGTCCGGGACAGCGACATCACGATCTATGATACAGACCGGTATGTTCCGGATCCTGTCTACACGAAATGCCACACAGCATATCCCGGAGTCCACTTCATGGGATGGGTCGCGGCGAACGGGCGGGAGAAATACGTGCGTGATACGACGTATATCCACTGGTCACAGAAACTGACGATGGAGATCAACGGTGGCCACACTGCGTACCTGCCGACCGTCGTGACACGTGCTTCCTATCTGATCAATCTCGGCAGCTTCAAGGAACATCGCTACATGGGACTCACGCTCTGTTCCAAGAACCATTTCGGGACGCTCAGTTGCGACGGGTCCGATGGCCTGCCTGCACAGGGTGCTCCTCATGCCGCCGGGCTTCACTACTACACCGCGGTCCACGATATCACCATACCGGGCAGCGCCGAGTGGACATTCAAGGGGAGGCCGATGGGGACGTATAACACGCTCGTCGATCTGATGGGACACAAGGACCTCGGTGCCAAGACGGTTCTCTTTTTGATTGACGCGCTTTATGCCGTGGAAAGCGAGGGGAGTCCTGTATCCCTTACGAGCAGATGGTTGTCATCGCCGTTCAATGGCCACTGGTCATCAAGCCTCTTCCTTTCACAGGACAATATTGCCATCGAATCTGTCGGACTCGATTTCTGGAGGACTGAACAGGCGGTCAATCGGAACGACACCTGCTTGTACGGCGCGGTCGACAATTACCTCCACGAAGGGGCACAGGCTGACAATCCTCCTTCCGTGACATTCTACAATCCCAACGGCGACTCGGTCCGTCTCCAGAGCCTGGGTGTGCACGAGCACTGGAACAATGCGGCGGAAAAGAAGTACTCGAGAAACCTCGGGACAGGCAACGGCATCGAGCTGGTGAGACCTCAACCTGCGGGGGTGACCGGCGTGATCGGGGGAGCGCGGGTGCCGTCTGAATTCGCTCTCCTTCAGAATTACCCGAACCCGTTCAATCCGTCGACAACGATCGGGTTCTCCGTCTCACAGAGCGGGTCCGTTCTGCTGGATATCTTCGATCTCACGGGGAGGCATGTCCGCACCCTGCTGAGCGGTCAGGTGGCCGCGGGTCACCACGCCGTGCAATGGGATGGCAGGGATGAGCGGGGGTCGTTCGTCGGGAGCGGGGTCTATTTCTATCGTCTGAGGGCCGGCGCGAATTCCGTCGCCTCAAAGAAGATGCTGCTCATGAAGTAGCCACGGCACATCAGTGTGGGCCTCCAGGGGGCGACGGGCCGCTACTTGATGCCGAGCTCCTTGCACATCCGGTAGAAATTCGACGGCGCAAGTCCGAGCTTCTCGGCGGCATTGGAATCGGAGCTCGAAATGCTCCGGACGTACTTGAAGTATCGCGTCCTGAACACACGCTCCACCTCCCGAAGCGGGAGCACGTGGCCGCTTGACATATCCTCGAACCCTGAAACGTCCTTTCCAAGCATGGGATTCGGGAGAATCATCGGATTGCTGACGTCTTTTGCGGTGATGCTCTCGGGACAATTGAGCACGAGGCGCTGGACGACGCTCCTCAGCTCGCGCACATTCCCGGGCCACTTGTAGTTCATCAGGATCTCCCTCGCCTTCGCATCGACGGCCGGCACCGCAACACCCATGTCGTTGCTGAAGTACTCGAGGAAGTGGTCGAAAAGCTGGAGAATGTCTTCACCCCGCTGCCAGAGCGGGACGATGTTCAGCGGGACGATGTTCAGACGGAAATACAGGTCTTCGCGGAACCTCCCTTCGTTGACCTCGGCGGCCAGATTCTTGTTCGTCGCGGCGATGAGCCGGACATTGACCGAGATGCTCTTCGTCCTCCCGATCTTCTCGATCTCGCCGTCCTGTATGACCCGCAGCAGTTTCACCTGCGCGGAAGGGGAGAGCTCCGAGACCTCGTCGAGGAAAATGGTCCCGTGATTGGCAACCTCAAAGAGCCCCTGTTTCGCCGTGTTCGCCCCGGTGAACGATCCCTTCTCGTACCCGAACAGCTCGCTCTCGATAAGCTCATGCGGGATGCTCCCGCAATTGATCGGGACGAACTTCTCGAACTTCCGCCGGCTCTTCAGGTGGATGTTCCAGGCGACAAGTTCCTTCCCGGTACCGGACGCGCCGCTGATGAGGATGTTGACTTCGCTCTTCGCGTATTTGTCGATCGATTCCCTGAGCTGGAGCATCGGCTTTGATTCGCCGATAAGCCTGCGGAACTCGAGCAGACTGTTGACCCCCTCCATCAGCGTCTTGTCCGCCTTCAACGACCGTTTCTCCATCTTCTTCTTCTCGTACGCATTGAATATGCTGAGAAGGAAATCGGTCGGCTGGTAGATGTACTCTTCGATGTGTCCCGGGTACTTCGTGCAGTACCAGAACGCCCCCGCCTTCAGGAGGCTGTTCGCGAATTCGTAGTCGGTGATGTTGATCGTCATCTTGGTGGTGACGATGATCTGGATGCACGGATCGATTTCCTTGATCTTCCGGATCAGTTCCTCCCCCTTCAATCCGCCCGAGATCTGGTAATCGAGTATCACCACGTCGTAGGCGTCTGTTTTCTTCTCCAGCAGTTCCATGGCCGCCCGTCCGTTCGACACCACGTCCGCAATCCGCACCCGTTCCGAAAAGAACCTGAGCGTATTCTTCACCCTGGCCACGTCAAACTCCTCATCTTCAATGAGGAGAATTGCAATTGCGTTCGCGGTACTCATGGCATTACCCGACAGGTTGTCCGACAACCGTGATACAACGATGCCCGGCGTGGTGCCGGACCGACATTACTCATTCCTGATCGCAATCACGAATCTGCATCCGCCACCCGGAAGGTTCTCCGCGTCGAGATTCCACCCACACTTCCCCACCGCCAGCTGGTAGGCGATATAGCAGCCGTACCCCGAGTGCATCCCCCCCCCGCCCTTCGTCGTTTCCTGCTCGAGAAAGATTCTCTTGATCCCCCTGGGTCCGGGTTGCAGCAACACATCCTCGATTCCCACCCCGTCGTCCGCGATCGTCACATACGTCGCCCCCTCTTCCCTGGAGAAGCGCGTCTGGATCCGGATTGTCAGCGAATGTTTCCCGCCGTGGTCAATGCTGTTCTGGATCAGCGGTTCAAGGATCTCCCAGACGATGAATTCATTGACATGCACCGGAGGGAGCGACTCTTCGAGCTCCAGCCGGAATTCGAACATCTCGTTCTTGCTCGAGATCCGCAGGAAGACATTCTTGACGATGAAACCGATCACCGAGTTGATGTCCGCGTTGAATATCGGATTCACGATCGTGTTGATATCCTGATCGTACCACTTCATGTCATAGATGATCCGCGAGATGAAGTTCGCGTAGGTCAGGACCCGCGCTTTGAGCTCATCCAGGTTCTGGGGATTCATCCTCCGGGCGTCTTCCTTGATGAATCCGATGATCTTTTCGGCCTTGTGGTGCGTGTGGTAGATTCGTCGCGTGAAGAGCGACTCCTTCTCCAGCCGAATCTGGTTCGCCAGGTACTCCTGGTGTTCGGCAAACAGCTTCCGCTGCATGTCGTCCCGCTCCCGGACCGCCAGGGAGGAGACGGCAAACATCGCGATCAGTCCCACGAGGATGAGCGCCGAGAAGACTATCGAAAGCTCGTCCGCGTTGGCCCGGACTTCGTTGGTGAGGAACGAAAAATCGGGCGTGATACGCATATAGAGCGCGCCGATATACTCCCCCTCGGGAACGAAGGGGACGACGACATTGAAGGTCTTGTCGCTGGTCAGAGCACTGATGATCTTTTCGTGTTCCTTGAGATCATTCTGTACCGAGAGAAAGTACCTGACCGCCTGCGAGGCGCCCGATGTCGTGTCATCGGTGTAAGGCCTGAGCGTCCCTTTGAAGTAGGCGTACATCGCCTGACCGTTGCTTATGACATAGATGCGCTGGTCCTTCAGCAGGATGAGGCGGATGTCCTCGATGCTCCGCTGGATGAGCTGCTGCTTGATGAAGACGTTCAGGGAGTACACCATCGCGTTGTCGGTGCTGTCGTACTCGGCCTCCACGGGAGACTGATTCTGGAAGAGAAGTTCGAGGCTTGCGGAGGTCACAATCGCGATCCGCTCTGCGTAGTATTTCTGAAACCAGTTCTGCGTCCCCTGAAGGAATCCGCCGAGCAACGACTTCTGCAGCAATGCAAGGATGATCTGGAACGAGATCAGGACCGCGAAGAGAACGATGATGTGTCTGATCTCGAAGCGATACTTCGAGAGCTTTCTCCTCAGGCGTTCAGGGATCAGGTCCCGGTACGAATCCACAGCCTCACCTCGCAACCGCTAGTGACTGGTCGGCATTGATGTCGCGGGTCGCCGCTTCGACCGCCTCCGCGACGGTGATCTTGTTCCTTAGAGCGAGGGAGAAATAGTGAGACATGATCTTCGAATAGTTGGTGTAGTCTTTCACCGCCGGCCGGTGGACTCCCGTTTTCAAGAGCTCGCGGATGCCGGCGATTTCCGGATACTTCCTGAGACTCGTGGAGTCGTCGTAAAATGATTTCACGACCGGGTAATATCGCGCTTCACTGAACAAGACTTCCTGAGAGTCGTCGCGCAGAAGGAATTTCACAAAGTCCACCACCGCTTCCTTCTTCTTGCTGAATTGCGACATCATGAGGTCCCATCCGCCGAACAACGATACGGGGCTCCCCCCGGGGATATACGGCAAGGGGGCCTTCCTCAGATGTCGCTGTTTTTCCCTGTCGTACGGCTGGTCATTGAAGTCCTTGTCATATGTCGTCCAACCTCTGATAAAGAGCCCGTCGTTCTTGATAAAGTACTCATAGCTCGGGGCCTCAGTAAACGAGGTGACCACCTGGGGGGACGCCCGGTCCTTGTTGAGCAGGTCCACTATCTGTTGAAGGGCCCGCCTTCCCTCCGGGGTGTCGAAGTTGAACCCGAAAGTGGAAAAATAATCAGGCTTCAGGCTGAGAAGATTCTCTATGTAGTTACAGATGAACCCCTCATAGTCGGCGGCGGGAAAGACGTAAAACGGCCCCTGATACCCGAGCGTCAGCCTCAATTTAACAAAGTCAGGCCACGTTATGTTGCTCTGGAGATGCCGGATCGCCTCATCACCCCCGGGGAGTGACTTCAACAGGTCCTCCCTGTAATAGAGGGTCGACTGTACCATGTCCAGGGGAACAGCGACGAGCTCACTGTCACCCTGACAGGAATAGAGGGCGTCCGGGATTATCCGCTCAAGTTCCCGCGCGGTGAAGTATTTCCCAAGCGGTTCGCACCATCGTGCGAAACGTTTGACCCAGACGATGTCGACCGCGATCAGATCGATGCCATCCTCCGCGCCACGAAGCGATCGTGCGAGGATCTCCTTCCGTTCGTTCGTGCTGAAGTCGAGGTTCGGGAAGTCTACGGGGATCACCCTGATTCTCCCGGCATGCAGCCTGTTGTACCTCTCGATGAGTGTCCGGTGGGCATCGGTGATGCGGTCTGCAAAGTAGATCTCCGTCACACCCGGAGCGGGCTGGCGCACGAACAGTGAGTAGAGCCCCAGATAGACCAATCCCAGAACCACGAGAATGAGGATGCCGGAACTCCACTTCAATTGCCTGATGGTGCGCATTGCGAGACTATCCGTGCTGGGAGGGACAGGGTGGACGGAGGCACATTCACACACAAAAGGAACGGAACTACGTGTCCAGAATCAAGCCGGCAGAGTGTGCCGCCGGGGATGCCGGAGGACACCCCGCATCAGCGGTCCCGGATCCCATCGCCATGCGACAGCGTTCTGGGGTCGTTGTACAGATCCCGGATTTGACCCGGGGTATTGTGAGAGTTCACAAAATCCCCCCAGATCATGAACCATGTCCAGAGGGGCTGCATCGTCAACACCACCGGCGCCGGCACCTCGCCCACCTCACCCAACGCAATCACTTTCCCCCGGCCCAGTTCGAGTAGTTCATCGTGATGGCTTTGCTTGAAGTCACTGTGATACACATCTGCAGCCAGGACGTCCACGGAATCGATTCCGGGGAAGTACTCCTCGTACGCATAGGCCTCATCGTTGAAGAGGCGGCGAGGCGCATTGGCATCCCAGACCCAGATCAGGTTGTCCAGGTGATGGACATTGACAAAACGCTCGAACATCATCCTGTAGAGTTTCGCGGAACCGTTTTCCCCCTTCCTGTTCCCCCACCAGAACCAGACGCCGTTCGATTCATGATACGGCCGCCACAACACGGGCACACCCAGAACCTTCAGGTCGTTCAGATACGACGCCACCGTATCCACCTGTCTGATCCAGCGGGCATTCAATGCGGTCCCCGGGGTTAGTAATTCCTCCCACTGCGTATCGGTCAGCTTTCCCTGAATGCTTTCTTTCCATCCGAACGGCGGATCGTCGAGCGGCCTCCCGGCGTGCCACATCAGCGTGATGATAGAGCCTTCCATGTACTTTTCATACGCCGCACGCACAATCTCTTCGCCATTTCCTTTTCTATAGTAGCTGATGAAGTCGCAACCCCAGACCGCCGGCAGCTTTCCGGTGAGCTCCTTCACCCGGTTGGGGAACAGGTCTTTCCTGTTGGCGCTGTTGTGCTGGCCGGCTATGATGTTCTTGCCGGTGATGGAATACAGGTAGTCCAGCAGCTTCCTTGCCCCGGGCGTGGCGTTCCTGTTGACAGGATCGAAGCGCATCCGGCGGTGAAACATATTCCGGAGCCTCAGTATGCAGTTGATCATTGCCCGGGAGGTGTGGTAGTCGGCCTTCCATATCGACCCCTTGGGGCCGTTCTGATTCCTCGGTGCCCTGTCAAGGCCCCCCCAGTACCACCCACCATGATCCTCGTCGATGACGTATTTCATGCAGTAGGCCCACTGGTCGGTGAACTTCCCGTAGTAGTTCAGTGTGTCCCGGGGGAAAAGCATCGACATCATGAGAAACGAATTCAGTGCTTCGGCCTGTGACCACCATTCCTTCGTGTCCCGCATGATCGCAACCCGCCCCCCCGTGAGGGACGGATCTCCGCCGTCGAAGATTCCCCCGTGTTCCTCGTCCCAGCCGTGCCGGAGCGCGAAATCGACTTTCTTCTTCGCAATCCTGAGCGTCGTCGTGTCGTCCCTGATGCCCAGACCCTGCGACGCCTCCAGCATCAGGTACGCGGTTTCGACATCGTGGCCGAACGAAATATGATCGATGTCAAAGTGAGCGGCCCTTTGCGGAGCGTCGGAATCCCGGTACGAGACAGGCGTCCAGTCGCGCCGGAAGAACAGATTCATGTATCCCTTATCGTTCGTGATGACATCCCGGACGAGGTGGAGCATCGATGCGAGACGCTCCTTTAGCACGGAATCAGGCCAGACGTCGTACAGCGCCGTGTAGGCTTCCATCAGATGGATCATCGAATTCTGGTCCTTGGGGGGAACGCTGCCTGACCCCTCCGGGAACGCCACCCCCTCTCTCGACAGGAACTGGAAATAGCCGCGATACAGCGTATCGTAACTGTGCTTCTCGAGCCAGCGATAGGTCGCCAGCGCCAGCGACAGTGCACCGGTATCACCGGAAGCCTTGTAGTACGCCGCCAGCCCGTATATCGCGAACGCATTCCCGTACGCCGTCTTGTTGTCCCTTCCGTTTTCCGTCACGGGGTGTCCGTGCCGGTCCACGAGGTTGAAGAACCCGCCGTATTCCCTGTCCCACATCCTCTCCCGGAGGAACCTGAGGCCGTGCGCGGCGACAGGAAGGAGGCGCCTGTAGGAGCGATTAAACATCGCGGCATTCGCAATCGACCAGATGTGGCGCGCCTGTGAAACGATCATCTTTTCCTGGCGCCCCTCGAGCTCCCATTTGTAGTTTATATCACTGTAGTAGCCTCCGTCGACGGTATCGACGCAGAGAGGATACCAGCGCGCAAGCTCGACGTCGAGTGTGCGCCCGAGCTGCACCGCTATCGAGTCGCTCCCGGTTTCTCCGCCCGCCGGCGCCACCGCCGTTTTCGCTCCGGGCATCGCACAGCAGGGAAGGACCAACAACAGGGCATACACACAATGCATACCGGTCCGTTTCATAGTCAACACGCCTCGTTTCGATTTACGTTATCGGTTCAACACATTGTCCGCCGCCATTGCGAGCAGCATGAAATCCATTGCTCCCCCGCCCATGACGTACTCCGTCTGCTGCCAGAAATATGGCCAGGTTTTCAGCTCCGGCAGGTCCGGGCGGATCAGGGCGGTGCCGCTCCCCACGCCGCCCGGGATGTACGACCACTCGTCCCTGTTCGCACCATAGGCCACCGTGAGCGATTTCACCCCGACGCCGGAAGCAAATGACGCCGTATTGTCGCCGGGATGACAGCCGAGAACGAAGTTCAGGGCGTTGAACGCATACCCGGTATTCATGAGTCGGGGAAAGCCGAGGGAGAGGAAGAGCTGTTGCACCCCGAACTCCTGGATCTCCCACCCGGCGCCCCAGATGTGCGGCACATACGGAACGCCGTAAGGATTCTTCTTCTCCAGCTCCCGGACTCTTTTGAAGTATTCCGTCACCCCCAGTTCGATCCTGGCGGTGAATGCCGCGTCGCCGAGTTTTGCGGCAACCCGGCCGATGAACTCGCTGTAGTGTTCGACCGCCGTACCGATCAGGTCGGCATTCCGCAGGAGTACCGTTGCATACTCTTTCTTCGAAGTCGACAGATACAATTCACCTGCGGCCCGTACCCTGTACTTCTCTGGAAGCGACAGATTGCGGCGGTACAGCTCTTCCGCGATCCTCAGGGATTTCGCGGAGAGCCCGGGGTTCACCGCCGCGATCGCCCTGCTCGCCGCGGCCAGAGTCTGTGCGACATAGAGTGCTCTCCCGGGGTTCACCTCGGTAAACAGCCATCGGTCATCATTCGGAAGCGGACGGTGAAGGATCGGGTCCGTCCCGTGTTCGTCGTATGCGATATTGTCCGTCATCGTGGCCGCGTCGCCGAGATGCACGTACTCGCGAAGCGTGGGACAGATCATGCCCCTGTACAGCACCCCGAGCGATTCATACCCCCCGACGATGCTCAAGAGTCCATGTTCGACCTGTTGAAGGATATCCGCCTTACCGTCCGGGCGGTGCATCTCGACCACACGTGACTCCTGATCGACCGATGTGGCGTCGTAGTCGTTTCCGAAGAACTCGTAGGCAAGCGCGAGCCTGTAGACTGTTGCTGCCTGGGACTCCACCCGGAGATCATAATCTCCCGCGTCGTGCCAGCCGCCGATATTCACTCCGGGGATGTGTTCCCCCGGCGCGAACGACGTCAGCGTCGACCCACCCTGCTCGTACCCGTCGAAATGATTGTGGTGCACCGGGGCCATCAGGGCGTCGTCCATGTGACAGAGGCCATGCCATACCTTGTACCTGTCGTTGATCCTCATGTGGCACATTTGGACCGGCAGGAAATACTCAAGTGTGGGCTGCCAGACATGTCTGGCAAAGACGTCACGGGCTATCTCGAACTCATTCGACTCGATGTCCCCGTATTTGACCTTGTATATCCCCTCCTGCGTCACGTCAGTGAAGTCGAACCGGACATAGGTGTTCCGCAGGAACTTCCCCCAGGGTTGCGGGTGAGTTTCACGTTTCACAACAGCCTGGGAATCCTGATCGACCCGGATCAGCTCGACGGGCTCGAATGCGGCCGTCGATTTGTCCAATTCTATGACGGCGACCTTGTCCTGTTTCGGGTGGTACCCCACCTGCGACACCTGCACGACGGGGGCCGCCTTCCAGCCGCTCTTCACACACGGTGTTATCAGCCATTCCACCGCATGAGCGACCGCTCCTGCCGGAATCGTCGAGCGAACAACAAACCAGCCGTTGTTGTACTGGCCTCTCCCGTCGATAAGCTGGAGATCCTCCCTTTTGCTGAGGATCGTAAGTTCTTTCTCTTCCTTCCCCGGCGCGACGATCAGGTTCCTGCCCGAAGCCAGAGGCGTGATCCGGACATCGCCGCTCGTGTCGGCCAGGAACGGGCCGTTTGCCTGCCGGGGAAATATGCCCGCCCGGCCATCCATGAAAAAGTGTTCACCGAAGAGCTGCCCCGGAAAAAGCTCAAGATTGAAGCCCACCCTGTTTGCCCACTGCTCCGGCAATGCCCGTTCCAGGTTCACAACGATTCTTATTCCTTCCCCTTCCGGCTCCACGGCAATCGAATACCTGAACCTGAGATCGGGGTAGATGATCGGGTTGAACCCCTTTCTGTCCTTGCTCGAATCCGGGTACCAGAGGGAGACGGTGATCGTTCCGCGCTCCCGGTCGACCGTCCTTTGCCCGACTTTCGGAACGGGGGACCACTGTCCGGGTGCAGGTTCGAGACGGACATCGCCGTTCGCTGCCACCCGCCGGCCGCACTGGACGATCGTCACGCCCCCCTGATGGCCCTCCGGGTAGAAGTCATCAAACACCATGACATTCACCCCCGGCCTTTCAAAATAGCCCGAGTCATTCAGATGCAGGTCGGCGGCCGGCAGCCCGGTCTGGCCGCGTGAATAAGAGTGAACGAACAGGAGAAATACGATGGGGAGAAGGGAAACCGTGCGCATCAATGACCTCGTGACGGTAAGAGGAGTCCGAACTTCAGGGGAGAAAGCCGCGCCTGCGTGCCTCCTCCAGAATGCTTTCAGTTGCCGTAGCTCCAATCCTGCTCACACCGAGCCGGCGCACACGCAATACATCATCCAGCGTCCGTACCCCGCCCGCAGCCTTTATCGCGACGTGTGCGGGACAATGCCTCCGCATCAACCGGAGATGGTGGTCCGTCGCTCCTTTATACGCGTACATCCCGTCCGGTTGTTTCACAAACCCGTAGCCGGTGGAGGTCTTAACAAATGCCACGTTCCATTCAGCACACAGCTCGCAGAGCCTGACGATGTGCGCGTCTTCCAGATAGTCGTTTTCAAAGATCACCTTGAGCAGGGCATGATGACCGGTGACGACACCATTCACCGCCCCGATCTCGGCGGAGACCTCGTCCCAGTCGCCCCCCAAAACCCTGCCGACATTCACGACCATGTCGATTTCGCCGGCGCCCCCGAGCACAGCTTCTTCGGCTTCTTTTATCTTTATCGCCGTCGTGCTGTTGCCGTGCGGGAAGGCGATCACCGCACAGATCCCCACCCCGGAGCCGTCAAGCACGCTCCGGGCGAGCGGAATCGCATAGGGTTTCACGCATGCCGTTGCGACGGCATAGTGTTTCGCGAGCGTGCATCCCGCCACGATCTCTTCATCCGTCATCGTCGGATGGAGCAGAGAATGGTCGATCATCTTCGCCAGTGCAATCAGACCGGGTGAGTCGTCCATCTGTCACTCGGGTCCGTGAGGCTTGGCCTGCATGGCCCCCTTGAAGAACTCGCCGGATTCGGTCAGCGTGTATGTATCCCAAGAGTTGATCATCGACGGGGTCCACTCCGGGTCGAACACCCACGCTACCCAGCTTATCCCCCTCCCTTCCAGATAGCTCACAATCGCCGTGCCGTACGCTGCATTATCGGCTATCCCTCCCTTGCCCGTTGTAAAACCTATTTCGGTCGCGATAAGGGGAAATCGTTCGGCCGCAAATCCGAAATCCTCTTCCCATTTCGGCTCCCACGGTTGTGTCCGCTTGTGCGGATAGGGATGCGTCACGTAGGCGATTCTCTCCGCCTCCACCGGGTTGATCCGGAGCGGCGTGAGATCGTAGGCCCAATCGAATCCGGCGACCAGAGGGATCTTTTCCCCGTCGAATGCGCGAATGACGCTGATCAGATCCTCGTTCAACCCCTTCCATTCATCCCAGGACATCCGGCCGAGCTGATTGAAGTAGAGCGTCGGTTCATTGAAGAGCTCGTAGAATGCAACGGTGTTGTGTCCCTTGAAGTGTCTGGCGATGGTTCGCCAGAATGCAAATGTTTCAGCCATCGAGGTATTGTACATCGGATCCTGAAAGAGCCCGCTCTTAAGATTGCCGATCGAATGCCAGTCAATAATGACGTACATCCCCAGTTCCGTGCACCATCCCACGGCGGAATCGAGCAATGCGAGGTAGTGCTCGGGTGTCCGGTCACGCCACGCGACCGGATGGACCGGAATGCGCACAAGGCGGGCTCCCGTTTCCTTCACCCGCGAGAAGTGTTTCTTGCTCCAGTGCCCCTGGCTCTCAATCTTGTCGGGATCCGAGATGGAGAGTCCTCTGAAGAGGACGGTATTCCCGTCCGGATCGACAAACCTGTTCCCCCGGACGGAGATCAAAGGGAGTTTTCGGGACAGGGGGCTGGTGAGGGGTTCGCCCGGATGTCTTTCGTCCCACCACGTATGAATCTTCTTCTGGCGTGTTTTTCCTGCTATTGCTGCGTCGTGATCCTGGGCCAGGACGTCATGGCACAGGCATACGAGCGCCACACACATTGCGGCTTTAAGAACCGGCATTCTCACAGCGGACCTCGATGAAAGATAGTGGGGTGTGGAAAAGAATGAACAAGAGAAGACTTGACTCAAATTAGAGTACACAGACAGTGCCAGATTTGCCGACTCCAGGAATCGCAAAATTCGTGGAAAATCAACGATTGTCGAGGAATTTCCTCACTGCGAAATTACCGTTGTGATTGTGTTTTATCAATATGATAATGTGCCCGGGGCGGATCTTTGAAATCCATCGAAGAAGATCTATATTATTTCTTCCTCCCGTGCGAACCTCCCGAACAACTGAAACAGGAGAACTCCGTATGACATTCACACTCGTCAGCTACAAGGCGGTCACCCTGATCGTCCAGGTACTCCCGCTTGTGCTTATGTGTGCCGCCGGGACTGCGTACGCGGCGCCGGGCACGTTCGAGGGGCAGAATGACATCGGCCGGATCACGCGCCCCGGTTCCGTACACCATGACCCGACACGCGATACATACCGCATTACGGGGAGCGGAGAGAACATGTGGGGGAATGAGGACGCCTTCTTCTATCTCTGGCGTAGAGTCCAGGGAGACCTGGCCCTGACAACGACAATCGCCTGGGAAGGAAAAGGCAAACAGGCGCACCGGAAGGCCGGATGGATGATCCGCTCGGGCCTGGACAAAGACGCACCCTACATCGACGCCGTCATCCACGGGGACGGATTGATTTCCATGCAGTACCGCCGGACCAAAGGTGCGGCCACCACTGAGGTTCAGTCGCCGGTGAAAGCACCTGCAACGCTCCTGCTCGAGCGGGACGGCGATCAGGTGACGCTTTCGATCACGGGGGGGGACGGCCAGATCCATCCCGTGGGGACGGTGACGCTCGAACTCCGAGGAGAGCTCTATGCGGGGCTGGCAGTCTGTTCCCATGATTCCACGACATCGGAGACAGCGGTTTTTTCCAACACGGTGTTCAAACAGAAAGACCGCGTTCCCGAAGACCAACGGTTGCTCGAGAGCACACTCGAGATCATGGACATCCGTTCCGGCGTCCGGAGTATCGTCCGTCGGGCCACGGAACACTTTGAGGCCCCGAACTGGAGCCGTGACGGCAAGACTCTGATTTACAACAAGGACGGGAAACTGAACGCACTTCCCGCAGGCGGCGGCACGCCGATCGTCATCAACACCGGGTTCGCCGACAGATGCAACAACGATCATGGGCTTTCCCCTGACGGGAAGGAACTTGCCATCAGCCACCACGGCAAAGACGGGAAATCGATGATCTATATCATTCCGCGCCAGGGAGGGGAACCGCGGCAGATTACCCCGCTGGGTCCGTCATACTGGCACGGCTGGTCGCCGGACGGCAAGACGCTCGCATACTGTGCGGAACGGAACGGCGAATTCGACGTTTACACAATCCCTGTCTCGGGCGGCCAGGAGCAACGGCTGACAACCACCCCCGGGCTCGACGATGGACCGGATTATTCCCCCGACGGGGCATACATTTACTTCAACTCCGTCCGGACCGGGCAGATGAAGATCTGGCGGATGAACGCCGACGGGTCGGGGCAGACGCAGGTGACGCCCGATGACACCTACGGGGATTGGTTTGCGCATCCCTCCCCTGACGGAAAACTCATCGTCTTCGTATCGTACGACAAGTCCGTGGAAGGCCATCCGGCGAACAAGGATGTCGTCCTGCGGATCATGCCCACGGCCGGGGGTGAGCCGAAAATCCTGGCGAACCTCTTCGGGGGGCAGGGGACCATGAATGTCCCCTCCTGGTCCCCCGACGGCACAATGATCGCATTTGTCAGCTACAGGCTTCTCGCGCCGTAACACACAAGGGGAGGATCTCAATCACGCGACGGGGGATATCTCTGAAAGGACGGTCATGTGAAGGTTCTCTTTATCGGCGGGACGGGAAATATCAGTACATCGGTCAGCAGGTTGTGTATCGAACGGGGCATGGAGCTTTTCCTCCTCAACCGCGGAACGAGGAAGATGGATCTACCGGGGGCGACGGTCCTGCGGGGCGATATGACGAAGCCCGACACGCTCACGGGGATCCTCGCGGGTCACCGCTGGGACGTAGTTGTCAACTGGATCGCGTTCACGGAGAGAGATATCGAAAGGGATATCGCTCTCTTCCGGGGCAAAACGGAGCACTACGTCTTCATCAGCTCCGCCTCCGCGTATCAGAAACCCCCGTCCCACCCGGTCATAACGGAATCGACCCCCCTCCGCAACCCGTACTGGGAGTATTCACGCAACAAGATTGCCTGCGAAGAAAGGCTCCGCCGCGCCTATCGCGACGAGGGTTTTCCGATGACCATTGTTCGTCCTTCTCTGACATACGATACGGTGATCCCGGTCGTCATCGGGGGATGGACCGAATACACAATCATCGACAGGATGAAGAAAGGGAAGAAGATCATCATTCACGGGGACGGCACGTCGCTCTGGACCGTGACGCATGCGGAGGATTTCGCCCGGGGGTTCGTCGGCCTCCTCGGCCATCAGCAAGCCACCGGCCATGCGTTTCACATAACATCCGATGAAATTCTCACATGGGACCAGATTTACCAGGCGGTTGCCGACGCTGCGGGATGTGACCTGAAACCCGTTCACATTGCTTCCGATTTCCTCGTGCAGTGTGACGCTTCACTGAGAGGGACCCTCCTCGGAGACAAGGCAATGAGCGTGATATTCGACAACAGCAAGATCAAGCGATTCGTCCCCGGTTTCGTCGCGACCATTCCGTTCCACGACGGGATACAACGAACACTGGCATGGTTTCACGAGGACCCCGCACGCCAGGTTGTCAACAGGGAGACTGATGCCCTGTTGGACCGGTTGATAGGGGCGTATGAGAAGAACGCTCTTCAGGGATGAGGACTGCATTCATCGTCATCGTTCCGCCACGCCGACCGGACTCATGACAACGTCACCTGAACTGCCACGTGCGTGATACCGGCAGCGGGCCTGGGGATCAGGTTCCCCTCGACCGCACGTCCGTCCACGGTCATCTGCACAGAGTTTCCCTTCCCTTTCCGGCTTACCAGAATGTCATAGCGGACTCCCTGAAAGACCCGGCTCGCGGTAAACCCCTTCCACGAGGACGGGACGACGGGGGCCACCACGAGTCCTTCATACGCGGGGCGGATTCCGAGGATGGATTGCGTGATCGCAAAGTAATTCCATGCCGCGGTCCCGGTGAGCCAGGAGTTTTTCGCCTCACCGTGCGTCGGCGCATCCCGCCCGGCGATCATCTGCGCGTAGACATACGGCTCGCAGCGGTGAATGCTGCCGATACTTTCACGGGCCGAAGGGTTGATCCGGAGATAGTAATCGAACGCCCGATCACCGTTCCCCAGCATTGTTTCGGCTATCATGACCCAGGGATTGTTGTGACAGAAGATGCCGGCGTTCTCCTTGTACCCCGGAGGATAGGACGAGATTTCCCCGAGGTTCAGGTAATACTTCGAATATGCGGGCTGCTGAAGCATGATCCCGTGCGGCGTCGCAAGAAGCTTCCGGACCGAGTCCAGCGCCTTCCCGGCTTTCCCGTCGGCGAGACCGAGGCCTGCCATGACACAGAACCCCTGCGGCTCGATGAAGATTTTTCCCTCAGTGCACTCCCGGGAACCCACCTTGCTTCCGGAATCGTCATACGCGCGCAGGAACCACTCCCCGTCCCAGCCCTGCGTGAGGACAGTCCCTTCCATCCGGTCAGCAGCCTCCAGATACGATTTGACCTCGGAGGCCAGCCCCTTCCTCTTCGCAATCTCCGCCAGCTCGCGGGCGGCCAGGACGAACAGACCGGCGATGAAGACGGACTCTGCGACCTTCCCATCCTTGTTTGTGGTGGTTTGGAATGACTCTCCGGGCGTATCGGAGAAACAGTTCAGGTTGAGACAGTCATTCCAATCAGCCCGCCCGATGAGAGGGAGCTTGTGCGGCCCCAGCCTTTCGAGCGTGTATTTCAGGCTCCGCTGCATGTGTTCGAACAGGGGAGTTTCGCTCCCGGTCTTGTTGTCATACGGTACAGGCACATCCAGTATGGACCAATCCCCTGTCTCTTTGAGGTATGCGGCCACCCCGACGATCAACCAGAGCGGATCGTCATTGAAGTTGCTGCCGACATCGTTGTTCCCCCTCTTCGTCAGCGGCTGGTACTGGTGATATGCCCCGCCGCTTTCAAGCTGCGTGGCGGCAAGGTCCAGCACGCGCTCGCGGGCGCGGCCCGGGACCATATGCACGAAGCCGAGCAAGTCCTGTGTCGAATCGCGGAATCCGAGCCCCCGGCCGATCCCGGATTCATAGAACGACGCTGAGCGCGACATGTTAAATGTGGCCATACACTGATAGGCGTTCCAGATGTTCACCATCCGGTTGGCGTGCGGGTCGGGGGTCCTGGCCTGATACAGGCCGAGAAGCCGGTCCCAGTACTGGCGGAGTGACTCGAACGCGGCGTCCACCGTCGCGGGCTTGAGGTACCTGGCAATCGTGGGTTTCACTGTCCGCTTGTTGATCGTCTGCGAGCCGGGAGGATAGAACTTTTCGTCGACCGGGTTCTCGTGATATCCGAGGACGAATATCACACGGCGGGTCTCGCCGCCTTTCAGGTTCAGCCTGACATGGTGCGAGCCTATGGGGGCCCACCCGTGCGCCACAGAATTGAATGATCGTCCGCGTTCGACCGCGGCCGGCCTGTCCCAGCCTCTGTACGCGCCAAGAAAAACATCGCGCTGCGTGTCATACCCTGCCAGCTTTTCGGAACATGCAAAGTAGGCGAAATGGTTCCGGCGTTCCCTGTATTCCGTCTTGTGGTATATCACCCCCCGGTCGATCTCAACCTGACCTGTGGAGAAATTCCTCTGGAAGTTCGTCGAGTCATCCTGTGCATCCCACAGGCAGAACTCAACGGATGAAAACACGGAGAGCCGCCGTGGTTTCGTCCCTTCGTTGGTGACGGTGAGCTGCCAGATCTCGAGATTTTCGCCGAGAGGAACGAAATACAGCGTCTCCGCCCTTATCCGGTCGTATGTCGAGCCGATGATGCTGTATCCCATCCCGTGGCGGCACGAGTACTTTTCCATCTTGTGCTGCGTTGGCTGCCAGGAGGGGGACCAGAACCTTCCGGAATCGTTGTCCCGCATGTAGATGTACCGCCCGCCGAAATCGAACGGAGCATTGTTGTATCGATACCGCGTCAGGCGACGCAGACGCGCATCGCGATAGAATGAGTACCCCCCCGCCGTGTTCGAGATAATCCCAAAATACCCCTCACAGCCGAGATAGTTGATCCAGGGGAGGGGCGTATCCGGCCTGGTGATGCAATATTCACGCTTTTTGTCGTCAAAGAAGCCGTATTTCATATTCTCTCCCTCTGTGACCAGCCCGCGGTCCGTGTGTCTATGTGAAGTTGGTTTTTCCCCCGTTCAGGCATTGGCGACCTGTCGTGGGCGTGTGATTGTGGTGTTGGTGTCCGATGTTCAGTTCGCGTCCTATAGTTTTATTTCCAGCCTCGTGCCGTTGTATTTTGTCGTTCTGTCGGGTTTCGGGCAAATCTCGATCCCCGAACCGTGGCCATCTCTTACCAGGACAATATTGAGCGTTCGGGTTTTCAACATCCCGGGGAACTTTCCACGCCGATCCGCAATGGTCAATTTCTTGTGAAGATCATTCCAGACAAACGTGATAGTTGCGCAGGTACCCTTTTCGTAATTGTAATTATCGTTCTCGTCCTCATAGAGCGTGAATTGTCCATCGGCGCCCGGGTAGATCCTCAGTTCAATCGGATCGGCCGGTTTTTCGGTCGAATACTGGAGGAACGGCCCCATCGGGATAATGGAACCCGCTTTTATCAACAGAGGAATTTTGTCAATCGGGGCGTCGGTGGTTATTGTGGTGTCCCCGGCAAATGTCCTTCCCGTCCAGAAATCGTGCCAGACAGTAGTCGCGGGAAGGTAGACCTGTCTCACTTTTTCTTTGTCCTGTTGCAGCCGTTCTGCGGCAAAGATCCCGGGCGTTTTCCAGAAGAGACGCATTTTCGCGGCCCCCGTGGATCTGTTCTCTGTTTCAAGTACAAAGTCATACTCTTTACCTTTTTCCAGGTCCACAGGCACCGTATACTGCTCAACGCTTGAATACACCATCCGCAGGGTATCGCCGTTTACGATGATGCGTTTCGGATCGTACCCTATCAGATGGAACTGGTGTTTGCCGGATTCTTTTGGAACAAGTTTTCCCTGCCACGTTGCCGCATACGTAGAATCGGTGAGGTATTCCGGGCGGCCGGTGTACCAGGTAAAATCAATGTCCGGGTCGATCTGTTCCCTGGCCGGAGATGTTCGCGCCGGGTCTTTGTAATACTTCGCGAGCAGGCCGGGCGCACCGTCCGGTGTCTTGAAGTACTCCGGTCCGATGAGAACGGTCGATTCCGGCGGCCGATGGTACATGTACTCCGTCACCGGGCACACCATCATCGCAGGACCGAACATAAACTGATCGTTGATCGAGTGCGTCCTCCTGTCAGCGGCGAAATCCATCGGAAGTCCCCGCATGATTGTGTAATCTCCCCTGGTCACCATCCACGCCAGTGAATAGATGTACGGCATCAGGCGATAGCGAAGACTATCGACCTTGAGGATGGGTTTCGAGAATTCACCCATTTCCCATATCTCCCGTGGAATCTCCGAACCGTGCGAGCGGAAAATCGGGCAGAAGGCGCCGAATTGAAACATGCGTGTGTACAGTTCCTGGTAGGCGGGATCTTTCCCTCCTTTAATGAATACGCCCCCATAGGAACCCAGGACGAACGCCCCGATATCAAAAGTCCAATAAGGGATTCCGGACATACAGTGGTTCACTCCGGCTGCAATCTGTTTGCGGTATATGTCCCAGCTTGCACCGATGTCACCCGACCACGTCGTTGCCGCGTTGCGCTGCTGACCCGCGAACGTCGATCGGGTGAGGATGTAGGCGCGCCGACCGGAACTCACATTTCTCCAGTCCTTGTAGAGTGCATCAGTCATTGCCAGCGAGTAAGAATTGAGATACCGTGCCCATGAGCCAAGGTGGTTGCGCCCCATTTTTTTCAGCTCGTACTCGCTCGATTCCTCCGTATTCGCGTTGATCACATCGGGTTCGGTGGAATCGATCCACCACCCGTCCAGTCCTTTCGAGTAGAGCCCTTTCTTCAGATACCGCCAATAGAGTCTATTTGCCGCAGGATTGTACGCATCGTAGTACTTGAACCCGCCCCATCCAACGGGCTCATACAGAAATCCCTTCTTCGCCATATCGGCATAGATGGGCGTCGCCGGACCAAGCGCAGGCCAAATGGAGATGATGATGTGGAAATTCATCCTGTGAAGCTCGTCGCACATCTCTTTGGGCCGCGGGAAGAGTGTCTTGTCGAAGAACATCCCGCTCCAGTTCTTCGCGCCATTCCAGTAATCCCAGTCCTGGATGATGTTGTCGATGGGCATATGCAGCGCGCGATATTTCTTCGCGACGCTCATAAGCTCATCCTGTGTGCGGTAGTGTTCCTTGCTTTGCCAGTACCCATACGCCCACTTGCCGTACAGAGGAGCTTTCCCTGTCAGTGTGCGATAACCGGAAATCACTTCGTCCATGTCCTTCCCGTAGACACAATAGTAGTCTATGTTGTCGGCGATATCGGACCAGAACGAGGCACCATCACCATTGTCGTCAAAAACGGTTTTTGAATAGTTATCCCAGAGAATGCCATAATTCTTCGTCGATACAAGGAACGAGTTGGCAGCCCCGACATTGGCTTGCGCCAACACCACTCTCTTACCCCGGAAGTTCATGTATCCATCGACTTGCTCGCCAAGACCGTACACGCCCTCGAGTGGATCCAGCTGAAAACCTTGTTGAACCGTAAACCCGGAATCCGCGCTATAGACAACCGGGACGAACGATGTCTTTCCGTTCTCCTTCAGGATGGCGCCGCTATTGGCAGCCAGGAACTCAACGTTGCCGTCTGTCTTCGAGATTCTGACGGACATCCTTCCTGATTTCAGAAGGACCGCACCATCGAATTGATTGACCGTGATTCCCAGGTCAGGTATGCCGTTTGTGATGACCGAGAGAGAAGTTTTGTCGGGTGTGCCTCCCGATGTCCATTTTGTGATCCTGCAAATGCCGTCGGCATAGAACTGAGCTTTCAGATGAAGCATGCCTGCGTTCAGCTCGACACCATTTTTGATTGTTGTCACCTGTGCTATGCCCGGAGCGCACTGCAGACTCAGGAACAGACTACAGAGGAGCACGTTGACAGAGGTCCGCTTTTTCATTTGAAATGTTTGTTGTTAGTCGATTGACGTGTGACTCTCGCATGCAAGGAGATGCATGTCCTATGCCCGAATGGACGACGACGGATTCTATCGGCTCTCCGGGATCCTTCTGATGTCGATTCTTTTCCCGTCGTACGACACCGTGGCGTCCACACGGTTCTCCGGAGCCAACCCGGCGCCGTGACGGTTTCCAACCCATATCACGTGAAACGTCCTCTGCTTCAACATGCCCGGAAATTTCCCGCGACGGTCATCGATGGTGAGTGTGTTTTTCTTTTCGTCCCATCGGATCAGAATCGTCGCAAACGATCCTTTCTCATAATTGTAGGTATCATTCTCATCCTCGTACAAGGTGAACTCTCCGTCAGCTCCGGGATACACCCGCAATTCGATCGGATCGGCAGGCTTTTCGGTAGCATACTGGAGAAACGGACCCATGGGGACTATCGAACCGGCTCTGACGAAAAGAGGCAAAGTCTCTATCGGTGCATTTGCTTTCATAGTCTGGCCGCCCATGAAGGTCATGCCTGTCCAGAAATCGAACCAGTTGGCCCCTTTGGGAAGATATACTCGTCTCGATTTTTCTACAGGAAAAGCGGTATCCACGCTGTACATCTGCTCGGTGACAGGGTTTACCAGAAATGCGGGGCCGAACATGTACTGGTCACGGATGTCTTTGATAGCGGGATCCGTCCTGAAATCAAAAGCCAGTGCGCGCATCATAGTATACGATTTACTCGTAACCTTCCATGAAAGTGAATAGATATACGGCATGAGGCGATAACGCAGATTATCAAACTTCAACAATATCGCTTTGGTGTTTGCGTCCCAGTTTTCTGAAAAGAGCGCCCTTTCGCCTTTTCCATGTATTCTGAACACCGGGCAAAATGTTCCAAACTGGAACCACCGTACAAAGAGCTCCCTGTTGGCAGGAGTTGACCAATCAGGAGGCATCCAGTGGAAGTGATACCCTCCGATATCAGAAGTCCAGTACGGTATGCCCGAGGCACAGGCATTGATTCCCTGCGGTACTTGAATCCTGTATGCATCGAAAGTACACATAATATCCGACGACCATAAGGTCGTGGCATTTCGCTGCTGTCCGGCAAAGGCCTGACGAACAAGGAAGAACGCCCGCTTCCCGGCAACGTCAGTCCGCCAATTTTTGTACAAGCCGGTCGAGTGCATTAAGGAATAGGTATTGAAATAGTCGATCCCCTTGCCGATGGAAAAAACGGATTGTCTTCTCAGGTCAAGGAGATTGCCGTTGTCGGGTTCGCATTGATCAACCCACCAGGCATCCCACCCGTCGGGTGCTATCAAACTGTCCCTGGCCTGCTGCCAGTACATTTCCCGGGCTTTCGGGCTATGAGCATCGTAGTAACTGTCGAGTGTATGGGTCATCGCATTATCCCACAGAATCGAGGTCAAGTTGCCCGCTTTTGACATCGCATCGTAATTTCTGGTCCCCTTGGCGAAAACGGGCCAGATAGAAATCATGGCGTGGACATTCGCTCCATGCAATTCATCGACCATTGCCTTTGGATTGGGATACCTTGCGGGCCACATGACGTGCGAGCCGATGACATCGGGCTCCCAATAGAACCAATCCTGAACGATGCAGTCAACCGGGATATTGTTCTTCCGGTAGTTATCTTTTACTGATAACACTTCCGCCTGGCTCCTGTACCTGTCCTGCGACTGGAAAAGCCCGAACGACCATTTTGGGAACATAGGAGCCTGTCCGGTCGTCGCCCGGTACAGAGCTATAATGTGATCGAGCTCCGGCCCGTAGAAGAAGTAATAATCAATCATCGTGCCGCTTTCCGACACGTACTTGAATTTTGTATCACCCGCCTCCGCGCCATAAAACCTGGATGCCGAGTAATTATCCCACAGTAGCCCGTACCCCAGGTTTGACAGGAGAACAGGGATAGCCCCCGTCATGTATTTGATTGCCAGATCCTGGTTACGCCCCTTGTAATTCATCGCCAGCGAATCCTCAGGATGGCATCCCAGCCCGAACAAGGCTTCGTTGGCAGGCGACATAAACCCAGTTTCGCACTTGTATGTGATAATACCGGCAACGGTATCCGTCACCATCTTTTTTCCGTCGGTCTCATCCTCAGCAAGAACCGAAACATCGTTCAGATCGGTGTATCGGATTGCATTGGTCAACCTGTTCACTTTGATTTTAAGCCTGCGGGTGGAGATGATGATTTCATCCGGGCGTTCAGCAACTACAAAGCGCGGTGTCGTCGCCCATTTGTTGTTGACGACCAGCGAAGTCTTTGGAGGAATAGCCGACAGTGTTGTGTATTTGACTTCGATAATGTCGTCTCCACAGACTTTTACCTTCATTGTACCCTTGTCCAACCTGAAGGTAACGCCGTCAGGATCTTTCTTATGCGATGCTATGGAAGCCGCCGCGGTATGCATGGCGGTAAACGAGGTGATGGCCACACCCGCAATCAGAACCACTGCTTTTGTTGTTGTCATCGATGATCCATTCCTGTCGTCATGTGGTGAGCCCGGCGTGGGGGAGAGCAGAACCACCGGGGGGCCCGTTCGGTTGAACATCGAACGAAACTTACTTCAGCACCAGCATCTTCTTCGTTGAAACGAAGTCTCCCGCCTGAAGTCGGAAGAAATACACCCCGCTTGCCAACCCCGATCCGTTGAACTTCACTTCGTGGTCGCCGGGACCTTGAGTTTCCTGAACAAGTGTCGCGACCTTCTGTCCGAGAGTATTGTAGACGGCCAGGCTGACCATTGACCGGCGAGGGAGATCATAGCGTATCGTCGTGCCCGGGTTGAAGGGGTTGGGGTAGTTTTGTGAAAGAGCAAAGTCGGGTGCAACACGCGGGGCCACCGCAACTCCGGTCATCGAACCACCGAGCGCGACATACCGCGCTATGACCTTCTGGTAATCAGAAGGGGAGTTATACGCAGCATTCTGAATGTCATCCCAGAGAAGAGACCCAATCGGGAGATTGTCAATCGTGGAAATATGGGCCGACTGGCTGAAGTTTTCAGTGAGATCCGTGAAGTGCGTAATTCCCGCATTGGCGCCCGCGTTTTCCGTCTTTACTCCATTGACGATACCGGGGAGGGTCGTCGGGTCATAGTCGCCAAAGATGTACGCGCTATGAGTTATGTCATTGGCTGACGCCGGGTAGTGCAGATCACCCCACTGGTATGAATCCCACTTTGCCATCTGATCCGCGACTGTCGCATCTTTGATACCGGGTGTCACAGTCCGGGGATCCGCCACTATGGTGTTCTCCTCGATCATACCGTGAGGATACGCCGCGAACAGCGCTCGAGTTCGTTTGTTCATCCACTCGCCCGGCACATTATGCACGACCCACGGTCCCTTCCCCCAGCCAAACCAATTCAAATAGGATACCGGGTACGGGCCAAGGGTGTTGTACGCGTTGTTCTCATTGAGATAATATCTGTTCATCACGGTATCATCGTAGCTGACGTTATTCGAAACAAACACCTTCATTCGCTCAAGGCCCACGTCAGCGGTATATGTGCTCGAATCTGCGGTCGCATAATACTGCGGCTGCACCAGGATCCTGGAGCCGGGAGAGTTCGTCGTGTCGATATTAATCGTGCTTGTATATTCTCTTCTATCGGTATCCTCGTTGTAGACGATGGTGGTATCTTCTCCCGCCCAGCCGTGATTGATGAAGATGTTGTTGGTGACGATGAACGTGATGTAAAACTGAGACTGAAGCCAGTTTTTCTTGTTGTTGACAATCGTATTGTGATTGAGGTAGGCAAACCTGGTGAGCGAATTCTGCATCAGGAATATAAGGCCGCCGCCGGTCGTTGTGACGTTCTCAACCCAGAGGGTATCGACCGGGTTCTTGCACATGTATACCCGCGAACCCCACCACTGGCCCGGATGGAAAAGGTTCCGGAAGTAGGAATTCGTAATGAAAAACTTCGCCCCGCTTGTCCAACCGTTGCACTCAAAAAAGTCGATGTTTGTAAATTCAAAGAGGCAACTATCGATGGTCAGTACCTGGGGCAGATTCGGACCACCCGGTGTGGCCGGCCCGGTCGTCATGAACCAGTTCTCATTGTTCTGCGTCTTGTCCAGCTGCATGCCCTGGTAATGTATGTTCACCAGCATGATGCTTCCCTGCACCGTATTCTGTCCGATCGGTGTGTGGTTGACCGGGTTCATCACGATGATGGGTTTTCTCCCCCCGGACTCACCCACGATCTTCAGCGTCCCTGTCGGATTGCGAACGGCAATGGGGGCATTCTGGACGTAGATTTGATTCTTTTGCAGCAAGTATACCCTCTGGGGATTATTCCTCACATTGTTGGTGACGTCGTTATTGATTGTTGTCTCAAGTATGCCCGGAGCGCTATTGACGACAACCGTGGTGTCACCCACGGCGCCGAGTGCGCGACAGACAAACAGCGGACAGGTCAACAGACAGAGCAACAGTTTCGTTTTCATTCCTTATTTCCCCGATTTTCAGAAGAGCGGGCTCGCCTACCGCACATGGAAAGCAATGCGGCCTCTCCCATCACGTTTAACCGATTGAAGAGGCCTGCATCAAGGAACCAGAGTCATCGCTTCCCAAAGATAGCCTCGTTCCGGGGAAAATGCAAACGAACTTGCACGCGATGATTCGCTATTCTCGTTCCCCTTTCATATATTATGGCATGTTCTTTTGCAGGTCCTTTTCATCTGTTCGATGGAGGGGACCTTTTTTTTTGGAGTGACGCGCATTGAAGGAACCAGAGGAGGGGACCATGAGATTCAGGCTATCCGAGAAAGATCAACAGAAGGAGCCATCGCAATCTTCCCATTGCCACCATGCCCGGATGTCGACAATTGTTCAAAAGAGTACGGGAAGCAACAGGTTGTCGCGTTTCCTGCTTCCTCTCACCGGGTTGGCATGCCTGATCTGGATGCTCGTCCGGATTATCCCGAAACCAAGCCGGGCGGACTATCCGTGCATGAAAGTCGCGGCGCCGCTTGCAGGCGGGTTCGTCGCATACATTGCCGGAATGGCAATTGTCCTGATCTCATTCAAGAAAGCCGCTCATCTCCTGAGGGAAAAGAGATCCATTGTCGCCGCAACCCTCGTACTCTGCGGCGTCGCGGTCGGGATGTTTACCGTCCTCAAAACCGATTCCCAGTCCCACGCGGCCACGCTGGCCGCCGATTCACTTTTTGTCCCGAGTGACTCACCGAATACTCCCGTGGGGGTGGCAAGGGGCATATTCCCCGGCCGTGTTGTATGGATGTGGGATTCCACGGCTGCCCGCTGGAACGGAACTTCCGGCTATTGGGCGACCGATGCGAACACCAACCAGACTGTTGTCGATTCAATGCTCTCCCGTTCCCTTCGTACGCTCACAGGCAAATCTACTGATCCCGCATCGTGGGATGCTTTGTTCACGTATTTCAACGAGAAGCACGGCAAGGGGAGCGTTGGATATACCGCCGGCGAGAAAATTGCGGTGAAGATTAATCTCAACAACTCCGCAACTCCAGGAAATACAGGCAATTCGTCCCTCGCTACGCCGCAGACAGTACTCAGTCTCCTGAGACAGCTGTCAAACAAAGCAGGGGTTCCGGACAGCAATATCACATTCTACGATCTCATCCGGTACGTCCCTGATTCGATATTCAACAAATGCAAGAGGGAATTTCCAAAAGTACATTTTGTGGGTTGGGCCCAGCTGAACGGACGGGAACAATACGTGCGCGACACGACCCGCGTGCATTGGTCTCAAGACCTGATATTGGAGAAGGACGCAGCGGTTTCCGCGAAGGGCGGAAATCCGACCCATCTCCCGACCGTGGTGACTCAGGCCGCCTATCTCATCAATCTCGCCAATCTCAAAGGTCACAGTTACGCAGGCATCACTGCATGTGCCAAGAATCATTTCGGCACGCTGAGTGTCGACGATGACAATGGTCAACCCTATGTGTGGGCTCCTCACGCGGCCGGAGTGCATGCATATGTCTCAGTCCATGATGCCTCCTGGAGCGCTCAATTGACGTTCAAGGCGCGAACGTTGGGAACATACAACCCGCTCGTCGATCTCATGGGACATAAGGACCTTGGGGGCAAAACGCTCCTCTTCATAGTCGACGCGCTGTATGCAGTACCGGATGAGCACGGGACGGCGTTTACCTACAAAAGCAAATGGCTGTCTGCGCCGTTCAATAACAACTGGACATCGAGCCTGTTTCTCTCCCAGGACAACGTCGCCATCGAGTCGGTCTGCCTCGATTTCTTGCGCACGGAACAGGCAGTCAATGCGAACTACACTCTCACCGTCGGAGCGGTCGACAACTACCTTCATGAGGCCGCACAGGCGAACAATCCCCCTTCGGGAACGTACTACGCTCCTTCGGGCGACAGTGTGAGGCTGCAGAGTCTGGGAGTGCACGAACATTGGAACAACGCCAGCGACAAGAAGTACTCCAGGAACCTCGGGACGGGCAATGGTATCGAGTTGGTGAAACTTCAACCTACGCCCCTGACCTCCGTGAGCCAGGGAGTGGGAACACCGTCTGCATTCGCTCTTCTTCAGAATTATCCGAACCCGTTCAATCCTTCGACCACCATACGCTTTTCCGTTTCGCAGGGCGGGTCAGCCATGCTGGAGATCTACGATCTGACAGGCAGGCATGTCCGTACACTGCTGAGCGGTGAAGTGTCCGCCGGTACTCACTCCGTACAGTGGGACGGGAGGGACGAGCGAGGATCCTCCGTGGGGAGCGGTGTGTATTTCTACCGTCTGCGACTTGGCTCAAAGCTTGAGAGTTCACGAAAGATGATCCTCATGAGGTAGCTTCGAGGAAGGCTGATGATTTCAAGAGCCCGGCTTTGACAGGCCGGGCTCTTTTGTTTTGCCGCCCACCGATTTCATTTATATGAATAGAGCGAGATCTTCTGAATACGTACCGCATCGCTTCGAAGTTTGAGACCCGTCCCGTCGAAGGGGCTCGCATGTACTTCATCTCCATTCAGCCTTCTCTTCGGCACCCATGCGCCTTCGTCAAAAGTCCCCTCGTCGACTGATTGTACTCCAATGCGCAGGGAATCATTTTTGGGGACGAACAAAATATCAAGCGCCTTCCCGGCGACAACGAACTCCCGGGGACCTGTCTGGATGATAAGACCTCCGGCAATACCCGGTCTGCGTGGTCCTGCGAGCCTTGCCTCGATACGATACTCCCCTAACTCCAGCTGTTGGACAGGCGATAACGTGTCAACCAGTATTCCCTTCATCGTTCCCATACCCTGGTGAGCGAGAATAATGGGTGAGAGCTTTCGCAACACCGCATAGCCCTCATCCAGGGGGTCGTCTCCTGCATGCCCGTCGTCATCAATGCCGAACGGAGAAAAACATGCGGCATTGAATTGCCCGAAAGCGAAGAACGCCCTTGCAACGCCCACCTCCCCGCCTCGTGTTTCCGGAATGAACAATGGATTGTCGCTTCTGGTGTATTCCTGACACGCCCATGTAAATTCATCCAGGTAGACGTCCGGAGCTATGAAATCGATCGATGGTGCGGCAGCCCGCCATATATCGAGTACCTGCGGCAACGGACCTCCTGACGGATACCTGCCCGGCCAATAGCTATAAGGTTGTTTCAGCCATGCATTCACATACATCGGCAACCGATACTCCTTCTTGCCGGCTGTCCCGACCTTTTCCAAATAGCTTGCATAATTCCAGGCAGAGAAGAGCTCCTCGGTATAGTAGGAGTAGAACTGCCAGTTTTCCAGTTCGGGTCTCAATTCACTTTTCCCGAATACTTCCTCCCACGAGCCGGACGTCCTGAAACCGTTCGCTCCCCACACTTTGTAGAGCTCGGGGAACAGACCCCCCTTGTGTTTGACAAGATAGTCGATCAACGTCTGTGGAACGGGACCATGGTATGCATCATTCGCGGGACGAGTGAAATCCCTCCTCGCATTGCCGGGAGTTTTCCCCATATGATCGAGAACACCCACTTCATTCTCCACCTGTATCAAGACCACGGTTTGTTTCTTGCCATCGATTTCTTTCAGGTGATGCATCAACGCCGCAAATGCCCTGGAATCCGCTTCACACGAGGCTTCTCCAAACGTCGATAAGATCTCCAACGGCTTCCCATATTCATCCTCAGCCCTGGGATACTTCTCATAGTTCTCCTTGACCCATGACGGGATGTAGACAGAACTTGCATTTTTCCAACTGCCAAACCAGATCAACACCAAGGTAAGGTTTGCCTCTCGTGCCCCCTCAATCTCACTGTCCACAAGCCCAAAATCAAACTTCCCTTCGGTGGGTTCAATAAGCTCCCAGGAGACCGTCGCAATGACAGAGTTCAGGTTCTTCCTGGCCAGTCTTTTCCATACGGGTTTCATGTATTCCACCCCGCCACACGTGGAGTTGTGCAGCTCACCGGCAATCAGGAGGAGCGGCTTCCCGCCAACCACAAGTCGCGCAGCCGTACCATGTTTTTCAAGATGGGGAATGTCCTCGGAAGAATTTTGCGACCTCTGGCTTACACGGGCGTTTTCGGTTTGGCTAAAACCGTTTACCGCCGACAGGAAAAACAGGGGAAGAACAACGCGGCAGATGTTCATCTTTTTGTCCTCGTATGTTGTGAATCATTCGGGAAGAGTCCGGCGTGTGAACAAACATGCCGGGTGGTTCAGAAAGAAATCTTCCATGCCACATCCTCGCCGGTGGAGGACGTGAAATCGACTGTGAGCAGGTTCCCGTCCGTCTTCATTACAGCCGCAAGGCCATCGGTCAACTCGACGCTCTTTACACTGAAACCATCCGGAACGTAGATGCGCAACTGGTACGGATCGCCCGCGACCGCGCGAGAGATGCCTCTCAGCATCCGCTGCCGGTCATCGTACGCGAGATCCTTGATGTCAAACGCCATCTGCCGGACATGCCTGCTTGTTGATATCAGCACCGGCCGATTTTGTTTCTCGACGATGCTGTAGATGTCGCAATCGTACGCGTTCAACGGACGCGTCACAAAGGTCCCCCGAAACGTCCCGATAAGCTTCCTGGTCCAGAATTCATACACAATGTACTCTTTGTCGGGGTCGAGGCGGAGGTCTTTCGATGCATCCAACGAGGTGGTGAACGTGCTTTTCGTCTTGCCGGTGTAATCAAACACCGACAGAACCGACCACTTTCCAAACGGCCGTTCGACGGGCATGTTCCAGACCTGGGCCGGCCTGCGAACAAACAGGTCGACGGGGTAGGAGACATCCATGGTCGGCGGGCTGATCCGTTTCAGGAGTTCAATCCGGTCGGCCGGATAGGGGACATTGAAGGCTTCCGAAATGAAGAGCGTGTTTCCGGCCATCGCATGGAAGTTCGCATCGACTTTTGCCCGGCCAAAGTTGAAGTTCTCTCCATCCGGTGCATTGAATTTATAGATATGAAAGCCGTCGGCATCGTTCCAAAACACACGGCCGTTGTAAAAAAACCGGTTCGCCGAGCCCAGGACTGTCTCGGTGAATAGCCCTGTGAATTCCCTTCCTGCAAGGGACGACCCCGGATCCTCATACCCCTGATCAGCATCCTCAGATATCCGGCAAATATCCACAATCCCGTACGAGTGATCAACGGGCTGCATGTTCGAGCGGATGACCATTCTGGGGGCCTTTTGGTCGATCGTCTCGCGCCATGGCATGCACCCCGCACGATAGGTCTCCAGCGGGCTCATAAAGGGGTCGAATTGTCCAGGCCATGCATCCCACCAGTCCGCGAAGTCCATCTCCGCCCGGCCGGTGGTCTTTTCCTGTCCGGTCACCCATTGGAGAACACGATCGCGCTCGAGCTTGACTGTCAGAGGATTGGAGAAATCGATAACCCTTTCGCCATCGTACTTGACGGTGTGGATCGGAAGAAAGCACTCGGCAGGGAAATTCACCCGGGATGGGCGCCCCTGTGTGCTTCCGCCCATGCCATAGATTCCGAAACTCCCCTGTGGACCAGGTCCTCCGAGCCCCCAGTAGAAATCGACCAGGCCATTGTCCTTGAAAAACTTCCTCGCATCTGCGTTGGAGCCGCCGGACATCCAACCGTGGAAGCGGCTGTAGTCGTTCGCGACCAGTTCGCGGTCGTTGAGATCGATTGGCCGCCGCTGTTTCAAACGCACGTCATGTGCGAGCGCAATCAGGTCCGCCTGATGTTCCATCGCCCGGAGCGCATCAGTAGTGAAGCAGATGAGCAGCTTTTCTCCTGCAAAGCTACTCCCTGAAGGGATGGTGACTTTGTAACTGCAGTATCCCCTGACGCGCATCCGGTCGGGAGTCTTTCCCTGCCAGCCTGAAGCCACCTCGAACCTCGATGATCCCTTCATGGCTGTCACATGCCCCATCAATAGGCTGCCGCCCGTGTCCTTGTCTCTGACCAGATGATTGACTATGTACATCTGGGGAGTGATGAGATTCACCACCGATCGAAGTTCGTACAGTTCACGATTCTGAGACTGTGTTCCCAGGCTGATCCATCTGTCGCAGGAACCACCTAACCGCGCATCGTTCGACACAAAATAGTCCATGTCCTGAATGTCAACAGCCTTGCCGGTGTTATTCGAACGTCCCAAGCTGACAAGGATGTCGTTTCCTGTTTTGCTGGCGGCAATCTGATAGTCGAAATCGAGTCGTCCGGACTTTGTCCCGTGCAGCGTCACTGTGACGAACGACCCGTACATACTGGAGTCGTCGTTCGTGACTGCACTGACCACGGTCCAGCCGGAAGGGTCGTCACCGGGAAGAAAGTATACGTCATTCAGCCGCATTGCGGTCCCTTTGAATTCTGCAGACCAGCGGCAGCTGGGTGCGTCAATGGAAACACGGAGGTTCCTGGTGTCGACTCTGATCGGCGTCGGCGCCGATTGACCGGACACCTGACAGTTGCAGATCAGTGTGCCAAGGACAAGAACGGAGAGTGCTGTTCTCATGGAGGGAATTCCGGCGGAAGGTGAGAGACGAGTCCTATTCGATGGACCGGAGACGGAGGTGTCGCACCGGTTACTTGAAATACGGAGCATACTCGCCGGGCAGCGACATAATGCTCTTTATCCTGATATCCTTATAGAACACTTCTGTCGCTTCACTCTGTAATTGTATCTTCCCTTTTGTGAGAGGGACGACTTTCCCATTGTCCATATAGCGAGAGTGCTGTAAGACCATGACAACATGACCATTCACGATATGCACGCTCTTGTCTTCGAAACACATCAACTCGATTTCAGTCCATTCTCCCCTGGGGCTTTCGTGATCCTCGCTACGAAGACAGAATCCATCAAGGCCCGTCCCCGCACCGATGGCCAGGAAGGGTTGTCTATCGCTCGCCACCGCACACATCTTCCCTTCCGGAATCAAGGCTCGAACATCTATCGCCGATCCGGCGATATTCCAGTAATCGCCCATGTGGCCTTCCATGATTTGAAATTCGTGCGACAGCATCCATGCCCGCCAGTAGTCCACCCCGCATTCCCCGATGGAATGATACAATAACCCGGAATCATTCAACTTATCGGTCCTTGGCACCCATTTCTTGACCCCCCATTTCACCTTCAGTTTCAAGTCGTAGTTCTCAAATTGCTGTTTGGTGTAGACACAGCCATAGATTTCCCCTCGTATTCTCAAAATGGGCTGACCCTGCTCCTCAAGAACGGAAAAGGCACTGTCCACATTCTTATTATAGCCTATCGGTTGTATGATTTCTCCTTTTTCATCTCTGGGGACTTCTCCTTTATAGTCGGGCGTATGGCGGTAGCTCAGGTACATCTCCCACCGCGACAGGTCTTTATCCAACAAAGGGGTCCACGCATCCTCCTCATGGCAGGAACTCATGGCGAAAAGGAATAGCACGCCGGACGCGGCAACCGCAATCAGCTTCAGCCTGGTTTTCATTTATTTCCCTTCCGTAGTCTCATGAGAACGGTTGCTGGTTGTCGGTCTCCCATAGTGAGGACGCCTCACGGATGAAGGAATCCCAGGCTCCCCGGGCCTGCGGAAATGTCGGGGACGTTGCGAATGCCTATTGCGCCTTTTCTATTCTCGCGGCCCAGCCGCCGCCAGGAGCAAGATGAATCATCAGCCTGGCGCCCGATGAGATTTGCGTCACTTCTTTCCTGTAATCCGTGGCATCGCGGTCTGCATTGAGGCCGTCTTGAAACACTGTCGCCTGATGCACACCGTCGCCCAGGAACGAGAGGTCGATCGTCAAATCTCGTGCATCCCAATTGCTCAGCGCTCCCACATACCACGTATCTCCCTTTCTCCGGGCGAGCGCTGCGTACTCTCCCACTTTCCCATCCAGCGGTACTGTCTCGTCAAACGTTGTGGGGACTTTGGTAATGAAATCCGTGCACTCCTGCTCTTTCATGTACGTCGTAGGATTATCCGAAAGCATCTGAAGGGGCGCTTCGAACAGAACGTACATTGCCAATTGCTGGCAACGGGTACCCTGACTCATGGGATTATCGTTTATCGGCCTGAAGTTGGCCTTGACGGCATTTCTCATGGCGCCGGGCGTGTAATCCATCGGACCGGCCATCATGCGTATGTAAGGAATGCTGACGACATACCGTGGTTGATCTTCGACAGCCCATTTATAATTCTCCAGTCCTTTCACACCTTCATAACCGACAACATTGGGATACGTCCTCTGCAGGCCGGTGGGTTTAAAGACTCCATGGTAATCAACGAGCAAATGGTAGTCGGCCGCTTTTATGGCAATGTCATAAAGAGACGCCACTGCGATTTGATCGTCGCGATCGACAAAATCAATCTTGAAGCCTTTCACACCCATTTTTGCATACAAAGGAAACACCGTGCCCATCTGTTGTGTCACGGCATACCACGAAGCCCAGAGTATCACATCCACGCCCTTCTGTTTGCCATACTCCAGAATGTCCGGAAGATTGATGGAGGGGACCACCTTTGTGAGATCCATCATTTCAGACCAACCTCCGTCCATAATGATGTAGGGTATTTTATTGGCGGCGGCAAAATCAATGTAGTACTTGTACGTCGGTGTGTTGATACCGGCCTTAAAATCAACGTGAGAGACATTCCAGTTATTCCACCAATCCCAGGCGACCTGTCCCGGCTTGATCCACGATACGTCAGCAATTCTCGAAGGCGATGCCAACTTCTGCACTATATCATTATTCAGCAATTCCTTGTCGCTCTGGCTGATGGCAATTGCGCGCCATGGGAAATTGCGGGTCCCCCTCGTTTTTGCGATATAGCCGGCCCTCTTTGTCGGCACATAGTTGATGCCTCCAAATCCTCCCAGCGCGGCCTCCAGGGGATATGGCGCAAAGACGCCCTTAAACCCTCTGCGGGTTTGATTGATATCAAGGTACATCCCCGGGTAGTCTTCCAGATCTGCTTCCAGAATCACAGCCTTTTTCCCCTCCCCAACGTCGACCAAGACCGGCAGAAACGCCAATGAATCACGCAAGAATTGGGAAATAGCGATCTCTCTGTACAGGGCTTCAAAGGATGAATTGAAGATCTGACCTCCTCTGTAATCCCACATATACGGGAGAAATGCCTTGCGATCATCCGTAAAATTGAAGTTGGCTTGTTCGTTCTTGATGATGATCTCCCCCCTTCTCTTCATAAAGAACCGGTACGCAACGGCATCATTATAGACTCTGAATATCACACCGAAACCATTTTTACAATTGATGGTGAGCTGGGCATACTCATCCGGAATGCGCGCTTTGATATAGTTGATCGCAGCGATGACCGTATTACCTTTCTCGGTAGTGGAGGAAGTGATTGTTGCATGATCACCAAGCGTATCACCCCCTTCAAGTACCAGAGCAATTGCCGACGGCGCAATAATCTGTCCCCCTTTGTGCCGAACGGACCATTGGAGTTTCGCCCCTGCCTCAACCTTCACGCTGAGGGCGCCATCCGGCGATTGTACCTCAAACTCATTGTTCTTCTGTGCGACGAGTGTTGCTACACTCAGGAGAAGCAGAGCAAGGAGGCCGCCTGCTGTATTTCTCACCGTCCTGACAATGTGCCTTCTGTCGCAACTGATTCTTACAGCTCTCATAATGACCTCCGGTCTGGTTGGCTGAGCTTTCACCGAACGAACGATTTGTCGGAACACATCCACGAGATCCCGCCGCCTTGCGACCCCGTTGAACGTTGACACTATTTCCCCTGAAAAACGGCGTAGGAATGGGGCTTGAGAGTGACATCGAATGTCATCGTTTCCTCTTTTTCCCTTCCCCATATCTGGCCAGCCTGACCCACTTTTCCGGTAATTTCCTCACCGGTGGGAATAGTAATGAGTTTGCCGATCTGTTTGCCGGTGACAATGGTGATGTTGACACTCGCCGGCAGGAAAGACTCCACGATGAACGTCCCGTTGTCGTAGACAAACAGGCTCACCTGCGCCGGACCTTCAATGCGTACATCGATGTCCTGGGAGAGTACGCTCCTGATCCTGTCCAGCACTTCGGGGGGCAGGTTGTAGAGATCACCGCAGTTATCGGGAATTGTCAGGACAAACATTGAACCGTTTGCATAACGGGCCTGATGGAGAACAGGCCAGCCGCTCCCCGAAGCGATGCACGATATATCCTCCCATGAATCGTTGGTAAGGTATTGAATTTGAGGAATCAGCATTTCTGCTTTGGCACTGCACTCACGTTGCCAGCCAACGACAAACTCCTTCGCCAGAACTTTTCTGTCGGTATATCGGAGTTCCACAATGTCTTCGATCCCCTTCCCCTGTAAAGCCCTCAATAATCCCGAGGTAATCATCACGTTCTTACCGCCGCGCAACTGTGCTTTAATTTTGTCCACGATGAGGGGGTCGAACTTTGCCGATTCTGTGAGGAGAACCATTGTCGCTTCAGCAGGAAATGTGGGGACTATGTCCATGGGAATTCCCGCCATGCCGAGAAAACTCTGGAGAAAATCCTCCCCCGACGAATTGTACGGTTTATAACTTTTCACACCCTTTGGATGCCCCAGTTTCCCGAGCACGCGATCGACCTGCTCGAAAGTATAGCCGGCGGCCCGCGCAATGGTCGTCGGCGTCACCGTCGTCCCACCGTCGGCCTGGATTGGCTTGAGCATCTCGTCGAAGTCGAAGCTCGTGTGCGACCCCTGCCACGCAGCACGATCAGTGGTACGGAGAGGCCGCTGCAACTGCCGGAAGTCAAAAAGCGTAATTTCAGGGGCTTTGGCAAAGAGCGTCAACCACAGCTGTTCCGCATAACGGTCCATGTATGCCACACCACCGGGATCAACCCACCCGCCGCCGTTGCCCCCCGGTTTGACGTTTTCGAAATACCGGAATATCAGGTAACTTTGATATTGCTGAAGATGCTGCGCGCTGTGCACCGGGTCGCGTGTTTCCGTTCCAGTATAAATGCCGTCAAACAGCTCAGGCTCAGCCTCCAGATCAAAACCCAGCCCCTGAAAGTGTTCGTACCAGTTTGGAAATTTGATCACTATTCTTACGTTATGATTTATTGCTTTGGCAGGGTTAATGACCAACTCCCGGGCAGCTTCCTTCATCAGTTTCAGGCGGTACTGGGTCCAGGTCAGGCTCCCTTTGGCCTTGATACACAATTCACATTTGCAGTCGGTAAAAAAGAAATCATCGAGAATGATCTCATCAAAGTGCTTTGCCGTGTATTCCGCGATCTCCTTTATTCGTTTCCGGTGTTCGGGGTTCGTGTAGCAGAATGTCTCATAACGGTTTCTTTCGTTCACCGTATACGTGATGCCTCCCGCGACCTTTACGCCCCGTGCCTTGAAAAACGTTTTCGCCGCTTCAATTGTTTTCTCCCCGACGAGTACCCGGTCGCGATGGGTTTCAAGATAGATTTTGTCGACCATCACCTGTCGAGAGATTTCGTTCCATAGTGGTTCGAGCCATTGCAGGCTGTCCATCTGTTGCACCTCGTATGCGCGGGCATACACGGCAACCTCGAAGTTCTTGTAGCCCCTTCCCGCAAACGCCGATGCGGCAGCACCAAGGAGAAGTGCTCCGATGAGTACATGTGTTTTCATTGATGTCAGCTATTATTTTACAAATGGCGTATAAAGAGGGCGACACATACCAGGCCGGGAACAATTACCAAAGCGCCTTTCAACAGGGAATGCGGCATCACCGCTGCTGATCCATTGTTCCCGATACACCGGGTTCGTCGAGCAGCTGTACATACGTACAGGGTCCCAGATCGGGGTTTTCCCAGGAAGACAATTCCCAGACCACTTTCTTGGCAGGCGTGACTTCAAATGCCTGGACGGTGCCGGGCCACTCTTCCGTCCTGGGGTTTCCGGCAATCCAATTGCATATGACCGTGTTGCCATTGGCCAACCGGTTTGCGGTTTGCGTATTCCCGATTGTGAAAGGTGCGTCGGCCCTTGTAAACTCCCACACGGTTTCCCCTTTCATATTTACCTCGCGGGTATACCCTTCCCCATCACCCGAGATGAGCGTATTGCCGTTATGCAGTCGTAGAGCGGACCATGGAGACTTTGCATCCACCGACCATATTTCTTTACCGTCCAACGTCAATTCAACGACTTTTTTTTCAGCAAACAGCCCCACCATGATGGTCCCGTTTCCGGTCATCCGGACATGACGAAACTGCCCATGCGTATTCGTCGAGGCAGTTGAAACCACAATCTCCTTCAGCGTCTTGCCGGTAACCGTATTGATTATCAATACTTTGGGAGGATTGCCGTTCAGCACCATCAGCACGCTGTCCTGCCCGATGGGCTGGCATGAATGCGTTTCTGTCCCCGGAGGGCACTTGAATTCCCACAGTATTTTCTTTTCCGGCGTAATGATGCCGGCGCCTGACATGCATGCATACACAATGTTGCCGTTGGGAAGCATCGTAACATCATCAAACTCCTGCGCGCCGCCTGAAGCCGTTCGCAGAGGTATCGAATACTCCCATACAACCTTGCCGTCACGGACAAGAAACATCGATTGAGCCTCGGGATGGCGCGTATCCCATTCCCCGACATACAACAGCGGGTGCCGGCTTAGTCCTTTGCCGGGTAGTTGTTCTCCGGACGTCTTTGTTTGCGCGTTAAGAGCTGCCAGGCTCATCACAAGGCAACACGCCACACCCAGGTGTCTCATCCCGATTCTCCCATTGCACATCCACCTTGCGCTAAGTTCGTTATTTATACAGCCCTTCCATGCTGAGCGTACCAAGAATGAATGACGTTATTCCTGCAAAAGTATTCACCTCTTTCTCTTGGCTGACATACATTTTGTAGCTGTCCATAATACCGATGCTGCTGCAATCAGAGATATCCACCAGGCCGGCGTTGTTTATGCGGGCTTTCTTTGTGATCCCTTCATATGCTCTCTTCACGACCGGACCGAATTCTTGTGCACTGATGTACCCATTGACACATGACCGTCGTATCAGATAAAGAAACATGCCTGTTCCGGAAGTCTCGTTCCAGTTATCGGGCACACCGGGCTTATCAACCACCTGGCACCACATTCCGGTTCTTTCATCCTGAACATTCTTGAGACCGGTGCACAATGTGCGAAGAGTTGATAGAAGGAATTTGTACTCAGGATGATTCCGGGGTAAATATTCAAAGACATCGGCGATTAAGACAGCAAACCACCCGAGTCCTTCACTCCAAACTTCGGAAGCCAGACCGGTTTTCTTGTCCGCCCAGCTTGCTCTTCTACTCTCATCCCACCCATGCAATAACAGACCATCGGGCGTGAGACAATGAGAAAGAACCACTTTCATCTGTTTCGTCACCTCGTCGAAGGCATACGCGCTGTCGCCGATCGCCTTCCCATAACGGGCAAGGAACATCTGTCCCATGAAAACGCCATCGACCCACATTTGATGCCTCGCCCAGTCACCATGCCAGAATCCTCCGTCAGCATTGCGGGGGTACTTCAAAAAGCCATCGCGGACTTTTTCCGCCGCGATCCTGTACTTCTCGCGATGAGTCTGTTCGTACAGGAAGATAATCGCATACCCGGGAAGGAAATTGTCCAACGCGTCGGGTGAAAAGCCCGGGATGTTCCCCTTCTCATCCACCTGTTGATCCACGTATCGCCGTATGTAGTTATAATACCGTACGTCGCCGGTCGCACGCCACATCTTTTCCATGGCAAACATCGCATACCCGGCCTGCCAGCTGAAGTGGTTGGTCTGGCCGACCCAATGAATACTGTCCGGATCAGGAAACTTTGCAATAAAACTGTCTGCGGCCAATACCGACCATTTGACGTCTTTCCCCCGGGCGCCACAATCACAGACAAAACCGGCAACGGATAACAGAAACAGGCCTCCCATCAAGTGGACGAAAGGCCTGTTTGAGCAACGCCGAATTGTCACTGCTGTACGTAGCTATGGTGAAGCGTACGTGTACGTCGCGGACGCGCGCGCGAGAATGGAGACAGTCCTAATAGTTGTACGTCACACCAAACTGTCCCCTCAAGCCGTAGGTCTGGGAACTTGTCGGCAGGTGTCCCTTAACCCCGTTGATGTAGTAGTCGTCGATGTGCGATGTGAGGTTCGTGAAGTTCGCAAAGATCGCCAGGTTGTCCAGGATCTGCTGCTTGGCGGAGACATCGACCAGCAGGAAGTTGTCATAGTACGAGTCGCTCAGCGAGAACTTCTCATCCAGACTTCTCAGCGTTGTCTCCTGGTATCTGAATGAGACACGGGTGCTGAACCCCTTGAAGTCCCATCCGACGATGGCATTGGCTATCGACTTCGGCTGGTCCACCACAGCGCCGCTCCTCGTCGCATATTGCAGCTCAGTGATCGGTATCTTGACGCGAGTACCCGAGTAGCCGACCGTTACCGTGTTGAAGTACGGATACTGGGTATTGGATCCGATGAATGACAGGTTCAGGTCGAGCACCAGCCCGGTTAGAAATCCCGGCAGGTACCAGAAATGTGTCTGCCAAGAGAATTCGATCCCGCGGATGTACGCCTTCTCAGGATTGTTTATCGGGATCGTCGTGGCTGCAACCGGATTCTGGCGGAACCATGTCGTGTCGTAATACGCAAACGGAGGCAATCTGCCCGGGAGATCCGCCGGGAAGTACCTCCATGTGGGGGTCTGGAACGGCTGGTAGTTCTGCAGGGAGACAAGGAGTCCCGAGATCTCCTTGTAGAACCCCCCTATCGTGAACAGGCCGATCTCGTTGTTGAAAACCGACACGCTCAGATCGTAGTTGATCGCAGTGGCCGGTCTCAGGAATGGATTTTGTGACTGGAACGAATTGGATGCCGTGGGGTTGTAATAGATCACGAGGGGCGAGATCTCCAGGAAGTTCGGTTTCGCCTCGCTCTTGTAGGCAGCGCCCATAACCTGGATGGCATCGGTGACTTTGTACTTGAGGTTGACCGAGGGGAACCAGAGGTCGTTCCTCCGGTTGGCTGTCACGGATATAGGCATACCCTGAAGTCCGTTGCCGTTGCTGCCATTGGTCGTGATCGCGTAGGCCTGATACTGCGTCACTTCCCGTTCGAAGCGCATGCCGGGGAGCACGTTCAGACGGTTGTCGAGAAGGCCCAACTCCGCCATCCCATACGCGGCATAGGTATCTTCCAGTCCGTGGTAGTCGTTCTGGAAGTCCTGTGCCCCATCCCTGAAATAGAGATCCCCGGCTCCCGGGAAATTGTACATCGTGGATCCCACATAATTCAACAACGGATAGCTGACACCCCAGTCCAGCGCATAGCGTCCGTCCAGGAATGGGCCGGGATTATAGTTCGGATCAATGAATGGGGCCACGCTTATTCCATGCTGGTTGTCTTGATAGGGGATAAATGGGAAATGGGCCGAGAGAAAATCGCGCCGGATCTGGCCCCCGCCATATTCGAGGTTGAAGAACTGAAAGGATCCGTCGCTTTGACGCCGTACACCGTGGTACTTGCCGCCCACGGACAGTGTGCCGGAAATGTCTTCGGAGAACTTGAAGGGAACCTTATAATCCAGCTTTCCATCATAGTTCTCATCCAGCAGCGTGGTATTAAAAACATTGCTCATATGCCCGATAAATGTGTGCGCGGGGTTCGAGGCTCCCATCTTGGCGATGAGTACCGACGGCTGCGCGTTCTGAAATTCAGCCGGCGAGGAGAACACGTTTTGCGTCTGATCTTCAATCATGGGGAAAGACAGGCCCGGGGCGTCGGTTGTCGCGTTCGTGTAGGCCGCCGAAAGATTCAGCTTCGTGTCCCCGATCTTGAACAGGGATTGCAGGGCATGAGTTCTTTCGGACGTTTTGTACCCCACAACGGAATACAGCCGTGAAAATCCACCGTCGCTTCCCGCATTAAGGAACGAGATGGTATTGGCGCCGGTCGTCACGTCGTCGTTCTTCTCGCTGAACAGATTGAAGAACGAGAGATCGACAAAATCAGACGCGTAGTCAATAATCGCGCTCCCGGCGTTGCGTCTCCTCTTCTGGTACGTGTCCGTCAACACGGCGCTCTCCGTTTGGATGTAGAACTGGTCGGTGCCGGGGTACAACTGAGCGCTGCTGTAGTTTCCACCGAATACCTGCGACGGGATCTCTTTCTGCTCCACGCTGACCTGGACACGCGCACCCAGGGAGTTGTCGAAGAATCTGTCACTCACACTTGCCACGAACTTGCCGTTCTTCCAGTCCTTGTGCAGTTGATTGTAGCCGCCGTTTGCCGACGCATCATAATGGAGCCCTTCCGGGGCCTGCCGCAGCGTGAGGTTGACCGAACCCCCGATGGCATCAGCATCCAGATCCGCCCGCAACGATTTTGAAAGCTCGACCCCCTTGATCAGATCGTCACCGATAAGGCTCAGGTCGATGCTCCGGTCGCTGTTGCTCGTGGAGACCATCGGAACGCCTTCAACGGTCACCCTGTTGAACTTCGGCGACAGTCCGCGCACGACGATCTTCGACGCTTCACCTGCCTCGCGTTGAATGGACACGCCCGGAAGCCTGCCGATCGATTCGGCAAGGTTTGCGTCCGGCAGCTCTTTCATTTTCTCCGCGGAGACGACGTTGACGATATTGTTCGAGGAAAGCTGCTGGTTGATGGCCTCCATCTGACCCTTCGCCTGTCCCGTCACGACGACAGTCTGGCCTTCAAGCGCCTGCGATACGAGACGGAAATCCTGCGTCAGAGTCGCATTCTCGCCGACAATCAGTTCCACCGTCACCGAGCGATAGCCGATATAGGTTACCTTCATCGATTGCCTGCCCGCCGGGACATTCTTCAGGCTGTACTTCCCATCGAGATCCGTGGAGGCACCAATGCTTGTGCCCGGGATTATCACGTTGGCGCCGGGAAGCGGATCACCGGATTCTCTGTCGGCAACCTTGCCGCTGACAGTGCCTGTGGCCGCGGAGAGTGAGGCCCGGACTGCCAGCAGACACAACAGGGTACAGGTTACTACGCCTCGAAACACTCTTGTACTCTTGAGCATGATTATCCTCCTCAGAAAGATCCCATCGTCAGGATACCCGCGGATCGGTCATCGCGAGAGACCTGAGGGGTTCGCAAATGACAATTGGTGAGGTTACTGCATCTGCATCGCAAAATAAGTGCCAAGTCCACCGGGAGCCGAACGGTCAAAACGGAACACAATCAGCCCCGGGGACCCATGTTTCACGGTATGGGATTTGCCGAATCGATAAATGATTCGAAAGATTGCGACATGGAGAGGCCTCTATGACGCCGGGTAGACGGCTCACAAAAAGGGGCGGCCGAATGGCACCGGCCGCCCCGTGACTTCCCGTGAAGAGATCTTTCGTGACAGCGTAGCTTACTTCAACAGGACCATCTTTTTCGTGCTGACGAAGCTGCCTGCGACGAGCTTGTACAGATAGACGCCGCTCGCCAGTCTCGAGGCATCAAACGTCACCGAATGGTTGCCGACCGTCATGTTTTCATTGACGAGCGTCGCGACTTCCTGTCCGAGAACGTTGAACACCTTAAGCTGTGCCAGTCCGGCCGAAGGAATGGAGAAATCGATCTTCGTGGACGGGTTGAAGGGGTTCGGGTAGTTCTGCGATAACTTGTACTCTCCCGCAACTCCCGGAAGTGTCGCGACTCCGCCGACGATATCGAGTGCGTATTGCGTCAGGATCTTCGTATACGAGGAGGCCGGTACGGTCGCATCGTGCCAGCTCAGCGCACCGATCGGCAGCTGGTCAATCGTCGAGTTCACCGGAGCCGCGGCTTGATCGTAGTTCTCGATGAAATCGGAGATCTTCGCAACGCCGGCGTCTGCGCCGTCTTCATTCTTCACACCAAGGGTGAATCCGGGGAGCGTCGCCGCGCTCTGGTCGCCAGGGCAATACGCGGAGGCAAGGAGGTTGGCTGTGGCGTTCGCGTATGGTACCGGCGATTGCCACTGATTCTGGTTCCATTGCCCCATGAGCGTGACGATACCCGCATTGGCAATCGACGGTGTTTTTGTCTCCACCTTCGTGAACGTGTTGTGGTTCATTGCCATATTGTGAGGATATGCAGCAAACAATGCGGTAGTGCGTGGATTCGCCCAGATGCCGGGCACGTTGACAACTTGCCACGGACCGGCCCCCTTGTTGCCCCAGGTCAGGTTCGAAATCTGAAACGCACCGACCGTGTTCCAGGTACTGCCGGCGTTTGTGAAGTACGGAGTCAGCAGCGGATCCGTCCAGGAAATGTTGTTCGACACATAAATCCTCATGTGGTTGAGGCCGACCTTGCTGGTATCCGCCGTTGAGTCGGCCTTAATCATATCCGCAAACAGCTGCTGTCTGATCGTGATTGTGTCGACACTGATTGTGCCCATGAACACCGGCGCACCCGGCCTGCCATCAGGATCCTGGCCACCCGTCGCCACGTTGACAGAATCTTCCCCAACCCAGTTCTGGTTGCTGAAGAAGTTGTTGGTGATGAACAGGTTCTGGTAGTAACCGTTCAGGAGCCAGTACTTGTTGTTGTTGATGAACGTGTTGTGATTGAAAAATGCGAACCGGCAGACCGCTTCCTGCTGCAAGAACGTAAGTCCGCCATTGGAGACTGTGCAATTCTCGACCCAGATCGTGTCGATGGGTTTCTTGCAGTACATAACACGACCCGCCCACCACTGTCCTCCGTTGAAGAAGTTGCGGAAGTAGCAGTTGGTGAATTTCCATACCGAGCCGTGGGTCCACCCGTCGCCATTGAACGTGTCGAGGTTCGGGAATTCGACAATGCAGTCGTTGACGACGCAGCTCTGGGACAGGGTACCCGTCGTCGTCATGCTAAAGACCGCATTGTACCCGAAGCCGTCGGTGACCTTCCCAAGCCAATAGACGTGATCGAGATGGAGGCTGCCTTCTATTTTGTCGGCGACAACATTGGTCAGGTCGCCGGGGTCCACGCCGTTGACAGGCTGCATTTGCACGACGGGGTACCCGCCACCCTTCTCGCCAATGATGTTCAGCAGGGTGCCGCCCTTGAAGATGATCCCTGCATTCTGGACGTACACCCCGTCCTTGTGCAGCATATAGACGCGGTTCGGGTGCGCCCGGGCGCCATTCAATGTATCCCCATTGATGATCGTCTCCAACTGTCCGTTGGGTGTAAGTGGGATAAAAATTGTATCTGCAGCCTGAGGAAACGCGATGCCTGCAACCATCAGGCACATGAGCACAATAAACAGAATCCTATTTTTCATGATTTTCTCCGTTTGATAGGATGATTCCGATCAGCTACGACTGCAACACGACTTCTTGCTGCTGTTCAGTCCGGTCCTCCACAGCCGGTCTTATGTGATGGCCGTTCATACCCTCCTTTCAATTCTTGTGTCACTTCAGTGTTTAGTGCTTCTAGCATACCCGCCAAGGCTAGTAGTTGTACATCACACCAAACTGTCCCCGTAAACCATACGATTGGGAACGTGTCGGCAGTTGTCCGATAACCCCGTTGATATAGTAGTCGTCGATGTGCGACGTGAGGTTCGTGAAGTTCGCAAAGACCGCCAGGTTGTCCAGGATCTGCTGCTTGGCGGAGACATCGATCAGCAGGAAGTTGTCATAGTACGAGTCGCTCAGCGAGAACTTCGAATCCAGGCTGGTCAGCGTCGTCTGCTGGTACCTGAACGAGACGCGTGTGCTGAACCCCATGTAATCCCACCCGAGGATGGCATTGGCTATCGACTTCGGCTGGTCTACCACTGCGCCGCTCCTCGTCGCATATTGCAGCTCAGTGATCGGTATCTTGACGCGAGTACCCGAGTAGCCGACCGTTACCGTGTTGAAGTATGGATACTGGGTATTGGATCCGATGAATGACAGGTTCAGGTCGAGCACCAGCCCGGTCAGAAATCCCGGCAGGTACCAGAAATGTGTCTGCCAAGAGAATTCGATCCCGCGGATGTACGCCTTCTCAGGATTGTTTATCGGG